>Ga0209500_10000976_pt1 | contig 22732 bp, 16 predicted proteins | sample S_140212_EF_Meta_FD_187323 | JGI IMG/M metagenome (GOLD analysis project Ga0209500, IMG submission 187323) | Freshwater microbial communities from Lake Simoncouche, Canada to study carbon cycling - S_140212_EF_MetaG (SPAdes) (version 2) | ecosystem: Environmental > Aquatic > Freshwater > Lake ...
GGCTGATACCTCACCCAGTCCGCTCTGGAAGTCTCGATGTCATGGCGGGAAGATCGGCATCAATGAAGATCATGACGATTTTCCGATCCTGCTGGCCGAAGCGCTGGATGTTCTGCATGCCCGTCAGGCACATGTCCCTGAATCGGCAGAGCAGTTGGGCTGCACCCCTTCACAGCTGGTAAAACTGCTCAAAAAGGAACCCCGGGCCTTGCTGTGGCTAAATGAAGAACGTCGGAAACAGGGATTCCCCGCACTCGAATAGAGAGCGAATTTTGTGAGTGGCATGATGGTGTCAGAAACAGCGATAACAGCAAAAACAGCGGGAACAGCGGGAACGACTGGTCCGTCGATGAGCGGTTCAGCGGTTCAGCAGGCCGAGTGAAAACGATTTCATCTGGTAGATGACTCGTCCGTCGACCGACAAAAATCCTTCGGCGATCAGTTCCAGCTTCTGATCGTCGACTTCCTTGATGACGGCAGAAACGGTCACCCGGTTGTCAGCCGGTACGACTTGCCCTCGATAGACCCATTCGTGTTTGCGATCGATCCCGCTGGCGGACGGCTGGACGATGGGGGTGGCGAACTGCGCTGCGTCACTCAGTTGCCAGCGGTGAGCCGCGTACAATTTGACGAGTTGAAAAAAGGATTCGAGCCCCAGCGACCCAGGGACTACGGGGTCTTGATGAAAGTGGGCTTTGAAGAACCACGCGGCCGGATTCACCGTCGTGGTCCCGATGATGAAACCATGCCCGAACGGTCCATTCGCCAGCGACAACTGGACATCGTCGATCATCTGCAGCTGATTATCGGCGAATGGGGGGGCATCGACGTAGGGGAACTGGTGTGCCATCGCCGCTTCGGTGGGCGAAGGGACAAACGGCCGGGCATCTCGAATGCCGACCTGGTGCATCAGCGACGCTTTGGAAAAGAATCCGAAATAGGTGTTGCCAACATAAACAGGCTGATCATTACAGCGCAGATCAAAGTCATAGTGCTGGATGATCATCCCTCCCGAGTTCGACACGCGGGTCATTTTCACCGTCGTCGTCAGTGTGCCCGATTCGGCCGTCACTTCACGAAACTGTGTCGCGGTCCCCCCCAGATTGCGGAAAGAAAGATCGAGCTCACTGGTGAGTGCCGAGCCGACGTAACCCGCCAGCCAGCCACACGGCTGCAGGGCGGTTTCCAGCAAGACGGCAAACGGCATGGTTCGCTGACGATTCGAGGCAAAGTACCAGGCATCGTGAGGGATGTCATACTGGGCAACGACCTCGCCCCCCGGTTGCAGCACCCAGGGGACACACCCACTGATTCCTACCACACGGTCCAGGAACTGGAAGGGGGGGCCGGGCAAGCGAGCAATGACGCGGTCACGATCAAAGATCTGATAGCGGTCACCAAACGCGTCCGAGGGATTGCCGATGGCAAAGGCGGTGATGCGATCGGTATCAAACAGGGCGGGACGACGGTCGTAGGGCTGATGAATCCCGGTTTGATGATCGGTTGAGGTGGTCCGTGGTGTCGTCATCGGCGAGGTGCTCGCCTGGGCGATGCTCATCTGGCTTGCCGGCAGGGCGGATGCCACAGGAACTGGGTTCGACCAGCAGCGTTCGAGGATAGAACGAGTCAGTCCAGAAAGTCGGACTGACATGTCGGTAATCTCGACAATCGGCTTGCCGTCCGCATACATCAGGGCATCGGCTAGACAGTATGGTGTCTGGTGTTCGTCATAACCGATCTCTTTGAGAGTGATTTCGTACCAGACTTTTTTCGTGTTGGCGAGCACCTGACCGCGACATTTCAGTCGGCTGCGAACCCCAGGGATCGGCTCGTACGCAACCTCGCCCGTTTCGCCGACCCAGCCCATTCGCAGCAGATAAACCCTGAGTGTATGCATGCAGCATTCGTACATCAGTGTCCCCGGCATCACCTGATCGTCACAGAAGTGGCAAGTGATAAACCAGTCGTCGGGATGAATGTCGAGTTCCCCCAGGATCATCCCCAGCCCAAATTTTCCTCCTTGAGGATCGAGTTTTAACACACGGTCAATCAACCACATGCGTGACCGCTGCACCGCACCGCCACTGTGATGGGACGGGGCGATCAAATCTGCCGCGACCGCAGCGGCAGGTGCAGGGGGTGACACCAATCCTGGCAAGGTGACGGGATTCTGTCGCGACAACGACCGGAAGGGGGCTCCGAAGCAAGCCGCCAATTCCCCCCGGCGGAGGGCGAGCAATTGGGCGTCGTCATAACTTTCGCTCACCATCGGTACCAGTTCTCGCCAGTCACCGGTCCGCTTGCCCGGTCGGGGCTGTCGATCGAGTGCGGTATGGACGACTCCCTTCCCCCCCGAAAGTTCGGCGGGTGTAAAGAATCCGGCACACCCTTCGCGCATGGTCAACAGCGGTTCCCCGTCGACGGTGGCGTCAAATTCAAAGCGGAACAGATAGGTCTGTCCCTGGCGGAAAAAATGATTCAGACGAATGTCGTAATGAATGATCTTGCCCGGTCCCGGCAATTCCCGATGAAAAGTGACCACGGCATCCAGCAGGCGGTAACAGGCGATCCCTTTGGTTTCGAGATCGATCCCCAGCCAACCTGAAAGGAACAGGTCGGCTTGTCCCGCTTCGACGGCAATGCAAGTCGGAATCCGGTTGCAATCGAGATACCAGGCCCCCGCGTGAATATCATGTTCGGTCACGACCCGACCCGAGGTCATCGAGAGGGGTTCGCCGTCGATTTCCAGGATGCGATCGACGAGCATCAACGGTTCATCCGGCAGACGGACGCGGGTCGGGTACTGATCGATTGCGGCAAACCGCTCACCAAGCACACGCCCAATTTGACCGATGGCAAATTCCATGCATTGCGGTCGAGAGAGGGATCGGGGAGGTTCTTTCGGCGGGGTTACTGGCACTGGCACCGACACCGGCACCGGTGTGAGGTCTCGTGGGGAGGGTGCTGACCAATCAACCGGCTCATGAACCCGCTGATCAACCTGTTCAACCGGAGTTGCCCGAGGTTTCTCGGGAATCACCGCTGCCGCGACGGCCGCTGCAACAACTGCGGGTGGACGCTGATCGAGTTTGATCAGGCGTTCGAGTTGCTCGGCCATAATCCGGTGTGCCTCGGCAGAAATCTGCAAGTAGGCTTCGTGGGCTTTCGCGCGCGCGGCGAGTAATTCGTCCAGCTGAGTCATAACATTCGTTCCGGAAACGTCGAGTGTGTCGAGAGAGAGAGTTTCGTAGGGTGGTGTGAATGGCTCGGTGGCCAGGGTGATGTCCCCAGCCCTCTTGCTGCCAGCCACTTTGTGATCCCCCCCCGCGTGATTGATTGTGGATTCAAGCGGGAGGAGATCGCGATCGGGTGTCGGTGCCAGCGGTGCATGATCGCTCGATCGTGGAACCGCAGCGAGTTGGGGTTTGGGGATTACCTGCGTGGATTCGCTCGATTCCGCCTGGAATTGCCAACCCGCTCGGGGGACCGGGATCTGAAAGGGCTTTCCTCCCACTTGCGTGATCACCTGACGCTTCGAGTTCGTGTCGGTGGCGGCAGGATCATGATGAGGCCGAATACCGTCACGCGGGTCACTGTCCCCAAGTCTACTGTCTCGCCGTTCACCATACAGTGGGCTCAGGTCGACCGGAACCCGATGGGTAATCAGCGAGCCCAGTAGTTCCAGAAACGCCCCGATCGGATTCATCGTGGCGGGGGTCACAGACTGAGCGAGGTGAGGCTGGTGGTCGAGAATTTCATCGATCATCCGGGTACACGACGCACCGGGACCAATCTCGACAAATAATCGGACGCCATCGGCATAGGCGCGATGAATCACTTGAGGAAAATCGATCGTCCCGACCGCTTGAGCGACAATCGCATCGGCTGCCGAAGCCGAGGTCAAAGCGTAGGAACGACCCCAAGCGGTACTGTAAAAATCGATCGGACGCGCGCTGGGACGGGAATCTCCTGCCGGTACGGAAAGCCGTGGTGCGGTGGTCCGCATCCAATGCAGTGCCCGGTAAGCGGGTTCCACCTGCCGCAAGACTTCGCAATGTACGGTGCTCGGGGCGGCAAACGAAACGAAGTTCGCCGATAACCCGCGAATCAGAAGTTCGACATCCTGCCGATCGCCACCAATCACGCACTGCGTGGGGGTGTTCACAATCAGCAGAAAGACCCGCAAGGGGTGTGACCCTGCGGCGACTGCGGCGGCGACGGACGCGGCGAGCCATTGACGGATTTGGTCCGCCGGACGGTCGATGATCCCCGAAATCCACGGGACAGCAGTCCCGGCGGGAATGTTCCAGTCGCGTCGTGCCGCGTCGAACGGCGCGACCAGATCACTGCCGAAGAGTGTCGCGGCATCCATTCGTTGCAGCATCTCGTCCCGATCGAGCCAGGCACGCAGTCCGAAAAGTGCCGCTGATTCGCCGAGGCTGTAACCGAGACTGGCGGAAGGGCGAATCCCAAAGATTTCCAGCAGATCACAGAGTGCCGTACCGAGTGCCACCTGACCAAAAATCATCGCTTTGTGGTCGCTGAGCAAGGTCGCGGTCGACGCACTGTGCCAGATTAACTCGGGCCGATACTGATCCTTGAGCCAGCGATTTTCCCGTTCCTGTCGACGCATCGCCTCGGGAAATGCCGCCAGCAATTCCCGCCCCATCCCGACGAACGCGTTGCCAGAACCAGGAAAGACAAATGCCATTCGCCCCGTAGATCCCAACGGCTGGGTGGTGAAAATGATCCGCCGATCGGGATTTCCCGCAGCCGACTCGTCGCGTAATTTTGCCAGAGCCGCACGAATCAGCTGTGGCAGTTCCTCTCGCGATTTGACGATCAGCGTCATCGCCAACCGAGATTCAAACCGGGGTGGTTGCTGATGAAACCATTGTCTGGCCAGCAGGGGCAACGACGGGACTGTCCCCAAACACTGCTGCAATTGCAGGAGGCCAGTCTGGATATCGCTGGGGGAATGTCCCTCGATCACCAAGAGTTGAGCGGGCAAGACCGTCACCGCAGGCCGTGACGTCCCAATCGTCGGTTCGAGGAGGGGACGATCGTGGACCGGTTCGAGACGTTCTTCCGGTTCGAGACGTTCTTCCAGGTCGATGGTCAGCGACCGTCCATCGACCCCCTGCCCCGGTACCTGCCTGCGGCGAGGCCCTTCGGCCCGATTGTGTAGCCAGTAATCGATCACGGGACCAATCTGCAATCGTTCCCTCAGTGAACCGACGGCGGCGGCCAAGCTCAGCAAACCCGAGGCGGCCCCCGCAGCGGGAGAGGCTGGCGGGGGATTGGTCGCCGCAGGGGCGTTTTCCTGACGAATGGCCCGGATCACCGCGTGAACAAGGTCGCCATCACGCCGCGCATCCTCCAGGCGCTTCAGGACGACCGCTGTCGCCCCATCGCAGGTCGACGAGGGGATTTCCGCCGCGAGGGACCGAGCGGCGGCAATTTGCGTCCGCACATCACCGGGTAGATCGACCGACCCGACGATGGCTTGATCGAGTTCTCCGCGGCGAAGTGCGTGTGCGGCCAGTTCACAGGCGCGTAGTCCCGAGTTCGCCCCCGACGAGATCGTGAAGCTGGGACCACCAACGTTGAACTCCCGTGCCAGCCGACTGGCGACAATTCCGCCTAGATTTCCCATCACCCGATTCGCAGTCAAGGGGGGCCCCACCGCCTCTTTCAACGACACGATCCAGGCGGACAATTCCTCGGGGTTCAGACGTAAGCCGAGTTGCTCGGCCCAACGCGGGGCTTGTTCTTCCACGGACCAGCGGAGGTGAAAATTGGTGGTGTTCGGGTCGAGTTCGATGCCGATAAATACGCCCGTCCGGTTACCGAGCGTTGCGGTCGCAGCGGAAAGCGATGCCTGAGCGTGATGGCCGCTGGAAAAGTCTCGCAACGCCTCGGCAGCCACCCGCAACATCCATTGCTGTTGGGGGAGCATGTCTTGCATCTCAAGTGGTGGAATCCGAAATTCACCCAAGGGCAACCGGACGGCACCGAGTGGCACCGCTGCGGGTTGGCTCGGACGTCCGTTGGCGGCTTGCTCGCGCTGATACCAGGCGGTCTGTGCAACGCCCCAATCATTCTGGACGGGTGGCGAGGAAGGACTCTTAGTTGAGGCGGTGCTTGTGGAGCGGCTGCTTGTCGAGTTGTTACTTGTCGAGGTGCAGGCGTGCAGGAACTCGGGCAAGGTCTCGCTGAGGCTGGTCTGCACCGCCAGGCCGACGATCGCGATGTCGAGGTTCTCGGGTGTGGCCTCGGCCGCTGGCCGATGCGCGGCAACCATGACGTGGTGAGGCCAGCCTGCACCGCCGATCGAAGGGGAAGCGGTTTGATGAGGAACATCGAGATATTCCTCGATCAGCACATGTGCATTGATCCCGCCAAATCCAAAGGCGTTAATGGTGGCGCGGCGGGGAATTGGGCTTGCCGCATCGAGGTACTGAGACAACCGGCCACTGGGCCGTCTTGGCCAGGGTTCGGCCTGGCCAATGACACGGAAGGGGCTGTCTGGCCGGGTCAGTCCGGTCGCGGGGGATTCATAGTTGGCGGTGGGTGGCAGCGTCTGATGCTTGAAGGCGTACAACACTTTCATCAGTCCGGCAGCACCTGCCCCCGTCAGCAAGTGGCCCACATTCGATTTCACCCCTCCAATCACGCATTGGCCAGGACGACTCGATTCTTCCTCCCAAAGTTGGTGCAGGCTGTCGATTTCCACTGCATCCCCGACCGGTGTCCCCGTCGCATGGCATTCGATCAGATCGATATCACTCGGTCGCCATCCCGCCTGCTGGTACGCCGACCGCATGGCCCGTAACTGGCCTTCGGAATGAGGTGCCAACAGGTTCGCTCCCCGATCGTTCGAGAGACCGATTCCCGCAATCACGGCGTAAATCGGATCCCCGGCGAGCATCGCATCTGAGAGCCGTTTGAGCACAAACAATCCGGCCCCCTCGCCAACAACCAGGCCATCGGCTGCGGCACTCAACGGGGCACAGCGGCCTCGTTTTGATAGGGCCTGGAGTTGAGCGAATCCCATTTGGGTATACTGGCAATCCGGACGTGACATACCTCCTGCCAGCATGGCATCGGCGCGATGGGCGAGCAGTTCGTCGCAGGCAAATTTCAAGGCATAGAGGGAAGACGCACAGGCGGCATCCAGGGTGTAGGCGACGCCACCCAGCCCCAGACCTTCCGCAATCAGGGCGGCAGGAAGACTCGCAGCCAGACTGTTGAGCGGATGCCAGTCGCGCGTGGTCCGATCGGGCTGATCGAGGTCCGCTTGCAATCGCTCGCGACGTTCGGGTGAGATCGGCAGCGCTTCGATCAACCGCTCGATCCATGTCCGTCCCAGCACATCCCGACACATTGCCGAAGTCGATTCGGTCGGGAGTACGATATTCCCCAGAATCACACCGACCCGTTTCAGGTTGGTGCCAGATAGTTTTCGCGCATTATCGACGGCCGCTCGGGCGGCATGTAATCCCAGATGAAACAGCGGGTCCAGCCGATTCAGCACTGCCGGATCCAGATTCAAACCAGTCGGATCGAACTGAAAATCCTGGATGAAACAGCCCCAGTCGGAATAAACCCGGTCCGCCTGGGGTCCGCCAGGTTCCAGGGCAATTTGCGGTCGCAGGAACCAGCGATCTGCGGGGACGCTTTGTCCGGAATCGACTCCGTTGGCAACATTGTGCCAAAACGTATCGAGGTCTCGGGCTCCCGGAAAAATTCCGCCGATACCGACAATGGCAATCCGCTCAGTTCGGTCGGTCGTCGGCATAACGAAAAAAACTTCACATGGTGATACGGAGGGCAAAACGGTGTCGAATCCGCATCATAATCAGCGTGGATTGCCTAAGCTATGGTGAATATGCTCGAGTCACGATTTCGAGAGGAATCCGAGATTGGATCTGGACGATTGAACGGCCCTCAGAATGGCGGGCTCGTCAAATTCCATCGGTTACTCGATCGAAAAGCCACACAGCGGACGAGAATTTGCGATGTTGCATGGGACAATCATTCAAAGCCCGATACCATCCTGTTACGGTCCCGGATGGGACTGGATCACGAATCAGTCACGTACCATGACGCGGGTCGAGACTTCCGGTGAACGGATGTGCAGGGAAATGTCGCGCGAGAAATTTGTGCCTAAGGTTCGATAAATCGCCGATCATCCTTGAAAGTGATGGTTCAGGGATGGGGCCACGCACGTTGCCACCATCGGATCTATTTTTGGTGCCTGTTTTGCAACAATCACTTGATGCAGATCAGATCGTCTCGGTATGCTCAATATCGTTTTTTGAGCAACATCTTTGAATCGCGGATTTTCCTGGAATCGGCTTTCGCGTTTTCTGGTTCCACTTGCTTTTCAATCTTTTTCAATGCAAATCCTATTCTTAAGGACTCGTTTGATGCCGATTCGTTTCAAGTGCAATTTGTGTGGCAAGGCGTTGAAAGTTGACGAATCCAAAGCGGGCAAGCAGGTGCGGTGTCCGGGATGTACTGAAGTCATCCTGATTCCAAAACCCGAAGAAGAATTGGTCGAGGTGGAATATGATTACGACCAGCAGGAAGACCAGGACGAAGAGGATCAGGACGACGACGACAACGATCGTAATCCGTATCGGGGACCTAAAAGCGAAGGAAAAGCAGTCAAGAAAAAACGATCTCGCAGGGATAATCGGCCGTTATCGAGTCCCTTAAAGCGGTTGGGCGGGGCGTTTTTAGATGGTGGGGTGGTGATGCTGGTGGGAGTGATTCCTTTTTTGATTGCGATATACGTTGATTCCGGTAAGCCTGGAAGCTCTGTTTCGCTGATTTTCATGGTGATCGGGTTGCTTGGATTGCTGGGGATCGGGATCGCAAACCTGTATCTCATGGCAACGCAGAGCCAATCGATTGCGAAGTGGCTCTTGAAGATGCAAGTCGCCGACTATGAAAAAGGGGGGCCGGCCGGATTTGTCAAAGTCTTTCTGCTGCGCGGAGTCGTGAACGGAATCCTGGGTGCAATTCCTTTAGTGGGACCGCTCTACACATTAGTAGATCTTTGCTTTATTTTTGGCGAAGAACATCGATGTCTACACGACCTCATCGCAGGGACCAAAGTGGTCGATATTGATTGACGCCGCACCACTTCAGGCCGTGATTCGTTCGAGTTAATGCACTCCAGTTTTGCATTTTTCTGGATTTAAAAACGAGGAATTGAACATCAGGGATAAAAAGGAACGGGTTGAGCAAACGGGACTGAATATTCGCGGTCGAGAGGGGGTTCTGATGGGCCGGTTCCGATCGATACAGTGCTTACTCGTGTGCTTACTGCTGTGTTTGCTGCTGGTTCCTCGTAGGGCCACTGCCGAGGGCTTGGAAAAACTGGCGTACAATCATCCGGGGCTCACCGTCGATCTGGGGGTCGGGCTTTGGGCTTGGCCCATCCCCTGTGATGCCGATGGGGATGGCGATTTTGACCTCATTGTCTCGTGCCCCGATAAACCCTCGAATGGTGTCTGGCTGTTCGAAAATATCACCGGTGACACTTCGACCAATCCCCTTCCCATTTTTAAGCCCGCCCGACGGTTGAGTTCCACCGTACACTACGTCATGCCGAGCTACGTTGCTGGATCCTTACGCGTCCTGTCACCGGGGTTCGAGTACCCGAATTTTGTGAAGACCGGTCTGCAGGAACGAGTCGAACTGTCGGTCCCGCCCGATTTCTATCGACCCCAGTGGACCCAGGCCAAAGGCCCAAAGGTTCGGCATCGTCAATGGCGATATGTTGATTACGACGGTGATGAGGCTCTCGACTTGATCACAGGCATCGAAGACTGGAGCGATTACGGCTGGGACGATGCCTGGAATTCCGAGGGCCAATGGAAGAATGGTCCGCTGCATGGACTAGTGCTGCTCCACCGCAATACCGGAACAACGGCGAGTCCTCGGTATGCCCCCCCGGAACCGGTTCACGCTGCTGAGCAGCCGATCGATACCTTCGGTTGCCCCTCGCCCAACTTTGGTGACTTTGACGGCGACGGAGATCTTGACCTGTTATGCGGCGAATTCCTGGATGGCTTTACCTATTTTGAAAATGTGGGGACGCGAACAAAACCCCGATATGCAGCGGGTGAGCGAGTTTCCCAGCGCGAGGGGACACCCTTAATCATGGACCTGCAGATGATAGTTCCGATCGCGTTTGACTGGGATCAGGATGGAGACCTGGATCTGATCGTCGGAGATGAAGATGGGCGAGTCGCGTTCGTCGAAAATGTCAGCGCGACAGTCTCCCGCGAACACCCGCGTCAAAACGGGATGCCGCACCAATTGGTCTTCGCACCACCCCGTTACTTTCAACAGCAAGCCGATACCCTGAAATGTGGTGCCTTGGCGACCCCGTTTGGAGTGGACTGGGACGGCGACGGAGACTTCGACCTCGTCTCGGGCAATACGGCGGGATACATCGAAATCTTTGAGAACCTGAGTGGCCGGGGAGTTGCACGACCCAAGTGGGGGGCTCCGCGTAAGCTGGAAGTGGCGGGCAAAGTGTTTCGCATCATGGCAGGGCCGAATGGAAGCGTACAAGGTCCGGCCGAAGCGAAGTGGGGGTATACGACGTTGAATGTTGCCGACTGGGACGGTGACGGTTTACCCGATATTCTGCTCAACTCGATTTGGGGACGAGTCCAATGGATGAAGAATGTCGGCACGCGAACAGAGCCCCAGTTTCAAGAGATCCAGGCCATCGAAGTTGCGTGGCGGGATGGTCCACCCAAGCCAACCTGGACCTGGTGGAACCCGGTCGGCAACGAGTTGGTCACACAGTGGCGAACGACACCCCTGATGTATGATTTCACGGGTGACGGGTTACTGGATCTGGCGATGCTCGACACCGAAGGTTACTTGGTTTTATTCGAGCGATTCCGACAGGACTCGCATCTCTCGCTCAAGCCCCCCCAGCGTCTGTTTGCCGACGGCAACGGAAACCCGCTCCGCTTCAACGCCCGGACGGCGGGGGGAAGTGGCCGCCGCAAAATCGCGGTCGTTGACTGGGACGGCGACGGGAAGTTCGACCTGCTGCTGAATTCTTCGAATGCCGACCTATACCGCGGGATCGGTCGCGTGGATGGTCGCTGGCAGTTCCAACATGCGGGAACGCTGGCACCACAAAATATCGAGGGACATGATGTCAGTCCGACCACGGTTGATTTTGATGGGGATGGCGTCCCTGACTTCATCGGTGGTGCCGAAGATGGCCGTTTTTACTTTCTCATCCAGACGCGATGATTGACACGGGTTTGCGTGATCTCGACATCGCGTGATCTCGACATCGCCATACCGAGCGGATCAAGCAATATTTGTGATTTCCGACGCGATTTGCGCGCGGGCTTTCCAGAGTGACTCGATGACCGCATCGATATATTGTTCTTCGGCAAACGGGCTGAGTAGATAGCTTTTCAGCGCGACCATCGGCTCACCATAGTCGGATTCCCGGTAACAATCGGTCAGCGAAATCACGACCCCTTCACCCTGCAGTGCATCCGCCTGCACAAGCTGGTAAATACGCCGATTGTAATCGTTGTGTAAGCGTAACTGATCACGATACGAAACATCCCGCTGTTCCCGCTCAGTCACCCCAAAGGTGTCGACACCATCGGGATAGACACGAAATAGCGTGACCGGTCCGAAGTTGCCACGATTGACAACGGTGGTGGCCGCGTGACCTTCTAACTGTTCCCGTAAGACCTCGGCCATCGAGACAACGTGGCCCAACAGCGCCCGCAGGCCGTTCTTGCCAAACAGTCGCAAGTTCGCCAAGGCCGACATCGGCGCACTTCCCGCGCGTGAAGTTTCCAGCGTGTACCGGCCGGGGTGATAGTGACCATCATGAAATAGATAGGGCGTGTCTGACTGTTTCCGCGAAATCAGTTCCAGGTCGGTCGAATCTTTCACGAGAAACAGGCTGGAGACATAGGGAGTAAAACCCGTTTTATGGAAATCGATCCCGACCGAATCGGCCAGCGGCAACTGCCGAATCCGCCGCTCGGTTCCAGCGAGTGCGCGGACTGTCCTGGGGCGGAACCCGAGTGGATTGGCTTGGAAATCATAATCATTAAATACCGACCAGGCCCAGCCGATCACCGCGTCGCCATGGATATGGGGGCGATAGTCAAGGTGAAATTCGTCAACCAGCCGATCTCGAATTTCATGAATCGACTTCAGGTCATCGAGCCCAAAATGATCGGTCGTTCCCATGGTCGCCACAATCGCGGCAATCTTGCCTCCCCCTTTTAAGACCTCACGTGCCATCGTTTCGAGCAGACACGTGCGCATCTCGTTGTCTGGCGAACAGGGAATTTGGATCACATTTTCCTGCCCAATTCCCAGCCAACTGGCGACGCTCAGGCAGGCATAATGGGCTCGCTCGGAACAAAAGAGAACCGCTCGTTCTCGAATCCCATGTCGTGCCGTACCGGGACAGGCTTTTTCCAGTCCCAACTTGACCCCATACAACAAGGTTCCGGTACCGCCGAAGGTGAACAGTCCCGCCGAACGGGTCGGGTCGTAGCCAATCAAATCGGCCGTCATCGACGAGACTTCCACTTCCGCCACAGCAACCTGACGCGAGGATTCTTCGCTGACGAGATTGGGGTTGTAGATCGAAGGGAGCAGGCCACCAATAATGCTGGCGATGGTCGGTGGGGGAATGACGTTGATCTGGGCACGCGGATGACCCCAGATAAACATTCCGGAAAGATGCTCCACCAGTGTCTGTGTCACGTGTTCGAGTGTCACAGGGTCATCATCAACACGGGATCGACGAGCCGCGTCATAGTCCAGCGCGACCGATTTTCCCAGCAGGGGACTCACCGATTTCATCCCGTCGAGTTGATCAAGAGCCCTCAGAAACGAAAATACGAAGTAGGCATCATGGACCCGATCCGATACCGGTTGAGGAAAACCCTGTCGCAGCGCAGTGACTAGATCAAGGTAAGCAGCAGGCATAATTCGAGTTCCTGGAATGGTCCGGATGAACCTCTCGGATGGTGATCGCGATCAGTCGTTTCTTCGGATTATATGCGACCAGACAAAATGTCGGCAGGTCGGCAGCCCGAGTCAAACCGAGAATCTTGGTACAAGAACCACGAGATTTCGCAGATTTTGCGGAAAAATTCGATTTGATTTCACTGGCCACGTCATTCATTTTTCACAAGAACTTGCAAGGTTCCGCGGAAATTGGCATAGTGATTCGTTCGATGTGCTTGCATAATGATTCCACATGGTGCAGTGTATTTCTCTGAATCCAGTCGTTCGATTGTTTGAGCTGAGGGTAATCAAGATGATCCGCATCCGTTCTTGGGTTTGGCGGGATACCGTCTGTTGCATGATCGCCTTGACGTTGATCGGGTGTGGATCCGATTCGAATTCCGGAACCACGACTCCCGTGAATTCGTCGACAACGGTCGCCACGAATGGAAGTAATACCGCCCCCTCGGGAGCAGGAATGCAGATGATGGGACCGCCCATGGGTGGTGCTCCACAGCTTGGAATGACCCCACCCGGTTCCATGGCGGGAATGTCGGGTGCACCAGGAGGTCCTCCGGGCATGTCGAGTCAAATGGCCGGGGCACCGGGCCTGTCGGGAGGCACCCCGGGAGCGGCTGGTGGTCCCCCCGGAATGAATATGGACCCGGCGGCAATGATGCGAGCTTCAGGAATGACACCGGGTGGTGCTCCTGGTGCCCCAGGAATGACATCTCCTGGTGGTCCCCCTGGGATGACACCACCGGGTGGTCCAGGGATGACATCGCCGGGTGGTCCCCCAGGGATGACACCACCGGGAGGAGCGCCCCCTGGTGCTGGAATGCGAGGGCCCAATCCCGACTCCATGCGCCGTCCTGATGGGGCCGGTGGGCCGGGTGCGATGGGCGGGGCACCTGGTGGTGCAGGAATGCGGGGTCCCAATCCTGATTCGATGCGCCGTCCTGATGGGGCCGGTGGCCCGGGTGCGATGGGTGGAGCACCAGGTGCCCCGGGTGCCATGAGCCGCACACCAGGTGGTGGTGCCATGGGTGGACCCGGAGGAATGGCCGGTGGCCCCGGTGCGATGGGTGGTCCTGGCGGCGGCGGATCCCGGGCGGGGAATTTTTCACCCGGAAGTGTCGATGATACCTTGCAAAAATTCTGTACGGCGATGGCCGATGGGGATACTGCGGCGGCGGCCGAATACATCTTCCCGAAAGTCAAAGGATTGGCTGGACAGATTCGGGAAGGGGAATTGTCGGATGACAAAATCGAGGAAATCACGAACGCGTTAAGCCCGCTCACCGAATTGCAGCCCAGCGGCAATCCCACAAACACCAAACGAATGCTCCGCAACAAGAAGAATCAGGTCCTGTCGTTTGTCCTCAAAAAAGATAAAGAGGACGATACATTTAAGATCACCGAATTCTCGATCAGCAAACCAAAACGATAAGCGACGCCTCTTCAATGCTGACGATTTTTCTGTTGACCATTTCCAATGTTTTTATGACCTTCGCCTGGTATGGCCACCTCAAACACAAAAACGCACCCCTCTATCTGGCCATTCTGGTCAGCTGGTTGATTGCGTTTTTTGAATATTGTTTTCAGGTCCCAGCCAACCGCTGGGGTTCCACCCAGTTTACTCCCGTTCAACTCAAGGTGATTCAAGAGATCATCACCCTGCTGGTTTTCAGCCTGTTTGCAGTCACCTACCTCGACCAGAAACTGGGCTGGAATCATCTGGGGGCCTTCTTGTTGATCGTGGGCGCGGTCTTTCTTGTCAGGATCGATACCCAAAACAAACCCCTGGGCCACGTCGATCCCAGCACGATGGAATCGCAGGCAGATACGGATTCTCAGGCAGATGAGCTGAAATCTAGCTGAACATCTGTTATCCCAGGTTGGCGTCGCTTGGGTGGTCGATCCGAATCTTCTATCATTCGGGGCTACGTGGATGGATCTCTCGACCAGAAAGCCCTTTATGCCTGTTTCCGCTGGCGAGCCCAGATTACCGTTGGATTCGAGCCCCGGCCAACGATCCGCCGCTTGCTTACCTGAACTGTTCGAAGCACAAGTCGATCTCTACCCGGATCGGATCGCAATCGAATCCGGTTCCGAGCGAATGACTTACCGCGAACTGGATGAAGCGGCCAATCAACTGGCACACCATCTTCGCAGTCTGGGGGCCGGCCCCGAATCCTGCGTCGCATTCTGGTTGACACGTTCCCCCCAGCTCTACGTCGTTTTGCTGGGGATTTTGAAATCCGGTGCCGCTTATGTCCCGCTGGATGCCGAATATCCCGCAGATCGAGTCGCCTATATCCTGCAGAACTCGGGCTGCTCCCTGGTGATTACCTCGTCCGGGTTCGTCGAACGCCTGAGCGGATTCTCGGGAACGGTCCTCTCACTGGAAGCGGATTGGTCCAGGATCTCGCAACAGTCCTGCGCGCGAGTATCGCTGACGGAATCGGGGCTGAGTCCCGAAAATCTCTGCTACGTCATTTATACTTCGGGTTCAACAGGAAAGCCGAAGGGGGTGCAGATTGAACACCGAAACGCCGTGCATCTCGTCCGCACCGAGGCAACTCGATTTGCCATTCGACCCGAGGATCGGGTGTACCAAGGGTTCTCGATTGCGTTCGATGCCTCGGTCGAGGAATTGTGGTTAGCCTGGGCTGCCGGAGCGACGCTCGTCGCCGCGACTCCAGACATGGCCCATGTGGCGATGGAGTTGCCCCGAATCTTGACGGAACTCAAGGTGACCGTCTTATCCTGTGTGCCGACGTTGCTGGCGATGATGGAGGGGGATCTCCCGACGATCCGGTTGTTGATCGTCGGTGGTGAGGCGTGCTCGGCGGATCTGGTGACGCGATGGTGTCAGCCGGGTCGCCAGATGTTCAATACCTACGGGCCGACCGAAGCAACGGTGATCGCCACCTGGACCGAATGTTCCCCCGAAAAGCTCGTCACCATCGGCGAACCACTTCCGGGATACACCGCATTCGTGATGGACGATCAGCAGCGTCCGCTGGGGCCAGCAGAAATCGGTGAGCTCTATCTCGGTGGTGCCGGTCTGGCTCGCGGTTATGTGGGTCGAGCCGATCTGACCCAAGAACGGTTTCTGATGCTCCAGGTCGACAAGACCTCGGACCACCCGCAACGACTGTATCGAACCGGAGATTTGGTTCGATGGACATTTGACGGTCAATTAGAATTTCTGGGGCGGGCAGATGGGCAGGTTAAGCTCCGGGGATTTCGAGTCGAACTCTCGGAAATCGAATCCGCACTGATGCAATGTGCCGGCGTCCTGGCCGTTGCGGTGACCGTCCGCGAGGATGTCCCCGGTATCCAGCAACTCGTCGCGTATCTTGTTTCCAGAACTGGTAGCGAGTTCGATGAAGATCAGCTCCGCCAATCGCTGCGTCAATCACTGCCGGTCTATATGATTCCGTCGTTGTATGAACCCGTCGAGTCGTTTCCGACATTGACCAGCGGCAAGGTGGACCGCAAACAGTTGCCCCCCCCGCGCACTCGAGAAACGCGATCCCAACGGAACTCGGCAAGCGGCGGGACCGACTGGATTCCTCGGGATGATTTTGAAGCCCAGTTGGCCATTGTCTGGAGCGAAGTCTTCGGGGTCAGCATCACAGGTCCGGACGAGGATTTTTTCCTGGATCTGGGTGGGCATTCGTTACTCGCTGCACGGATGGTTTCGTCGCTACGCCGATTCCCCCAATTTGCCGACATCTCGATGCTGGATGTCTATAACGGGCCGACGATTTCCCGTTTAGCCAGCCTGTTACGTGCCCGTCGGGTGCAGCCTTTGGCAGCCGATTCGCCTCCCGTGCAGCATCGTGAGGTACGGCAAGTCACCGCGTGGCGGCATGCCCTGTGTGGGGTGGTGCAATCGATCGGCTTATACTTTGTTGTCGGCTTCTTTTCGTTACAGTGGCTGGCTCCTTATTTGACCTACACCCTGCTGCTGGATCATGGCGAGTCTGGTTTGGTGGCCGTGTTTTTCTCATTGATGACACTGGTGCTGCTGTATCCGGTGATGTTGTTGTTTTCAATCTTCGTCAAGTGGATCGTGATTGGTCGCGTCAAACCGGGACGATACCCCCTGTGGGGCCTTTATTTTTGCCGCTGGTGGTTTGTGCAGTCGATTCGCAATATCGTCCCCACCAGTTATTTGACCGGCACCCCCCTGTTGGGGATTTATTATCGTTTGATGGGAGCCCAAATCGGTACGAATGTCTCTCTGGGAAATGATGGTTGTCAGGCGCATGACTTGTTGACGATTGGTGATGACAGTTGTCTGGGTGCCGATTCCCATTTCACGGGGGCGACCTTTGAAGATGGCTGGCTCATCCTGGGGCGAATCGAGATTGGCCAACGCTGTTTTGTCGGCACGCGGACATTACTCGCCCCCGGCTCACGCATGGAAGACGACTCAGAACTGGATGATCTGTCGCTGTTATCCCGCGGCAACTGTATTCCCCTCGGCGAAAGCTGGAAAGGTTCGCCGGCCCGACGAGTGGAACCAACGCCGTTCGCTGAGCGACCGTTGAACGAGGTTCGGCCATCCCTCAAACGCCGATTCGGTTATGGTTTATTATATGTTCTCGGGATCCTGATCTTCCCTCTGCTGCCGATGGCGGCCTTCTTTCCAGGGATGGCGGTGATGGCCCATTTGAACAGTCTGGATGATTGGTATTACTATCTTGTACTGTCCCCCCTGGTCGCCTTGTCGTTCGTGGTGATTATCAGTCTGGAGATTGCGGCGGTCAAATGGCTGTTATTGGGACGAATCCGTCCGGGATCTTATCCATTACATCATTGGTTTTATTATCGAAAATGGTTTGTCGATCGCCTGTTGCACCTCAGTCTGGATGTGATCGGCCCGCTCTATTCCACCTTGTATCTTGCCCCCTGGTATCGCTTACTGGGAGCCCGCATCGGGTATCGGACCGAGATTTCCACGGCCTCGTTTGTTTCTCCTGATTGCCTGGAAATTGGGGATGAAAGTTTTGTCGCTGACGCGGTCTCACTCGGGGCCGCCCGGATTCAATACGGCCGTATGGAGATCAATCAAACCACCATTGGCGAACGAACATTCATCGGTAACAGCGCTTTGATCCCGATCGGAGCGAACATTCCCGATAACAGCCTGGTGGGCTGTTTGTCGATTCCTCCGCAGATTCCGATGCAGGCGGGGTCCACTTGGCTCGGATCACCCCCCTTCTTTTTACCTCAACGGCAAACCAATACCGAGTTTACCGAAGAGGAAACGTTTCGACCTACGCGATGGATGCTGGCGCAGCGATTGTTCATCGAATTCTTCCGGGTCACCTTGCCATCGACCCTGTTCATCGTCTTTACTAACATTCTGCTCTCTGCCATTTTGTTGATGTACGATGAATTTTCGCTTTTAGTGCTGATCGCCCTATTCCCTTTGTTGTATATGACCACGGGGACTTCGGCGGCATTGCTGATGGTCGCCTGCAAATGGGTACTCATGGGGCGCTATCGTCCTTGTGAGCGTCCCTTATGGAGTCCGTTTGTCTGGCGCACCGAAGTTGTCACCTCGTTACTCGATAACTTTGCCTCACCCTTTTTTCTCGACCTGCTAGCCGGAACCCCTTATATTTGCTGGTTTTTCCGGCTGCTGGGTGCCCGAATTGGGCGTCGTGTGTATCTCGACACCACCGAGATGACCGAATTCGATCTGATCCAGATCGGGGATGATGTGATCGTGAATCTTGATTGCACACTGCAGACGCACCTGTTCGAAGACCGCGTCATGAAGATGGCAGAAGTTCAGATTGGCAGTCACTGTAACCTCGGTGCGATGTCTCTGATTTTGTATGATACCCGGATTCTCGAAGGGGCAACGGTCGGAGATTTGTCCCTGGTGATGAAGGGGGAAACACTTCCGACAAACTCGTCGTGGAGCGGGATACCGGGACGGCGAGTCACATTGTAATTCTGATTGGCTTTCGTACTTCGTCACGGGAAACCGTCAACATGCCTCGATTTGCCATTTTGATCCATGATCATCCGGTGCTGCATTGGGATTTGCTGTTGGAATGCGCCTCAGCCTGTCGTACGTGGCAGCTACTGACCGACCCGGGCAACTGCGATCACGAAATCCCGGCAGAAGCATTACCTGATCATCGCTTGATGTATCTCGATTACGAAGGCCCGGTCTCGGGCGAGCGGGGGACAGTGAGGCAGTGGGATGCCGGAACATTTTCCTGGAGAATTGACCAGACCGCAGTGGTCGAAGTCTTGCTCTCTGGCCATCGCTTGCAAGGGGTTTTCCGCATGGAACAAACCGAACAGGGGACTTGGAAGGGATTTCGAGTCAGTCCGCTGGCGATCGAGTATCCGTGATACAAAACAGGATATTCAGGCAATTTCCGCAAGCTCGCAACGCCGTTTTGATCGTGTTGTCAGAGGTTGCGGCGGGTGAGTTGTTGCTGCAGTTGTCGAACAATCGCTGTCAATTCGGGAATATTGCTGACGAGTAACTCTTCACGGGTTGGTGTTGATACCCCGAAAATTGATTGCAATACTCCTATTTGCCCGATCAATTCCCCTTCCTCTAGACCTTTCTGTTCGCCTTCCTCCAGGCCTTCCGATCGGGCGTAATCGAGGCGTGCGATTTCGTCCATCTGGAACTTCCTACGGGCTCGATACGCTTGCAACTGTGCTGGCGTTTGATTGATCATCTCTAGCACTCCTGCGGCTTCCACAAATTCCGGTTCCCGAAGTAACTCTTGAACTTCCGCTCCACTCATCGTTTCCGCATGCAATAAAAAATAGGCCCAGCGCTCGGCTGGGGTTGTTCGCCCCAGATTCTCGCGTTCCACGCGCAGCTTCGTCAATTCCAATGTGTGAATTTGTAAATCATCGCTGAACAAATTCCCCATCTTATCTCGCAGACGAAAGTCCAATATTCTAGTGCAGTGATCGCATTTTTTGGAGTCTGCCACATCAAGATATCGTGCCGTGGTTGGGCCGTTTTCAGGTCGTTTGACGCTCGTCGACCTGTTTGGTTTAGAAAATCAGAAAACGGGGGGGTGTAAAACCGATTCATGGTTAAAACCACTGACGAATAAATCGCTCATGAACGATCGCGTCGTCATTCACGAGATGGCCAAGGAAGATATTCGTCGAAATGCTCAATGGTGGGCGGACAATCCTTATCGTGTTCAGGCCGAGAAATGGTTTCATCATGGTCTGAGTCCCAAGGGGACGTCAGTCAATAGCCAGGGGTGTAAACCCCTGGAAACCGTCGAGTTAGTCACGTGAGCCGCAACGCGGCGACAGTTCAATTCCGGGAATTCGTTTGCCACCCTCGCCTCTCAGACTACGATGGACCGGTCTTCGTTTTTTATTGAAACTCGTTGCAGTACCCAAAGGCAATAGTCTGCAACCTGCAAATCAACGTGTTGGTGAGCAGGCATCGCTCTCACCGGAATCTTTGCGGCCGAATACGTGCCGTCAGCCTTGCGTGACACTCTCTGCGCTTTCAGCGAGTGTTCGTCCCTAGCTGTCGAAGATGACACCATCCCCGGATTCATCCACGAAATAGAGGTGCGGCGATTGTTCCTCGCCCTCGGTACCGGATGTTGCGTTCCTGCTTCAGCATTCTTCACGGAGGGGAAAAGCTGCTGCATCAGTCCTTTTCTGGCCGGGTGCTCGATTTTGTCCAACAGTATCGCAGGAAGCGGAACGACAGCATGTCGTCACGGAAATCGTCCGCGTTCATCGCCAGGCGAAGATCATCGGCGATTTTCCAAAGTTTGTTGCCGAGTTGTTCTTGGTACATGTTGTTCACGAGGCCGGGGTGTTGTTGGGTTCGATCTGCTGACGGAGTTCTGCTGGCGAGATCTTCAAAAGTTGGTCGTCCTTGACAATAATTAGTCGGGTGCCGGTCTCGATCGCTGTCTTGCGGGCTTGTAGGGCGGCACGCTTCAGGGCAGCCATGGCCGTCCGCATATCTGGATCTTTCGCTTCGCTGATGTCTCTGGTGTTCATTCGTTTTCTCCCCATTGCAAAAGGATCGGGCGTTCACCGACGTTATCATAGATCGCCCAAGTATCAACGGCGGACTTGTCGATTTTTTCAACGTTGCTCCGTCCTGCGGTGAAACGACGGCGGATCACCGGTTCCGGGATGTCGTGCCCACCCTGACGGACTCGCTCGGCCACCCGCGCCACGGCTGTGTCGGCATTCGGCAGGCAGAGTAAGAACAAACTCACATGGTAGCCTTCCGACTGTCAGTGCTTGACATGGCGTAAATAGCTCAGTCCGGAAAGCGTGGTTTCAAAGGCAAAACTTTCACAGTTGTGCACGCATTCTGCGATCTCCGCCAGCATCACCGCCCCGCCTTGATCGCAGCAGTCTTGGGCGCGAATGGCGAAAGCCCGGCCGCGATCAGGTCGGCATTGATGAATCGCAGGCATTGAGCCTCGTTCGGCAGGAACGAACGAGCAAAGGTCGTTTTCCCCCGCACCGTTTGGCCCAGCAATGATGATCACCCGCTTGTTCATTAACAACGATGTGGAAGCGGAAAGCGCACTCGCGCTGGATTGGAGCGAAATGGCCATGAGCGAAATCAAAAATGTCACGGCGCAGTTTCGTCGAATCATGCAAGAATCGCTTTCGTCACGGAAAAGCGCCAGAAACACTCCACGAATCCTCGATACCTCTTTTCAGAGAGTTCTGGTGCAGCTTATCCACCAGTCAATGACAGTGTCCCTCTATTCCGGATTATGGCACCTCAAACTGTACCACCCGTCGGCAAAATCCTCACAGCGGCAAAACCCTCACAGCGACATCAGTCGACCGGGGTTTCCCAGTCGCCCCAATGCGAGAGATAGTGTTTGTAGACGGGAATCGTTTCGCTTTGGACCTCCAGCCAGGTTTTGGTTTCTCCCACCAGTCGCTGTTCTTCTTCGAGTGTGATTTTGCCGAGGAGGACTCGGGTCCGCAGGAAGACAAAATAGGTGTCGAGCACGTCACAGCGACAGTAGTCGTTGATGGCGACAATTTCTCCGGCTTCGTACATCCCCTGGACTTGTGAGCCATCCACACCGGATTTGCCGGGCTTACCAATCAGATTCGCGAGCAAGTTCAGCCCGCCACTGACTCGAAACGCCCCGAAGTTCGAGATGAGATCCAGTAAGTCCAGGTGAGTTTGCGAGTTATAGCGGTTTCGCGCCTGTTCATACGCTCGTGCCTCGACGTTGAACCAGGCGGGGACTGGATAGCCGTAGCGGTAGGCGGCCAGTTCCAGCACAGGAATGTCGTAACCTCGACCATTGAAGCTAACGAGTGTCGGTCGGGAATAAGCGTTCCACCCTTGCCAGAAGTGCCGGGTGATGATGTGTGGACGGAATTTGGGTGAGTCGAGAACGGCGACATCGAGCAGTTTGTAGTCGGCATCCACTTTGGCAACCGCGACCGAAATCGGCAGCATAAAGGTGACCGGTAGAACATCTTTTCCCGTTTCGGCCAGTAGTTGGGCCCGATAGCGGGCCAGTGCTTCAGGGCCCGTGAGTTCCTCTTTCGGATAGCGGATTTTCGAAACCAGGTCGCCATCAGCGACGGTTTCGATATCAAATATGAAATAGGAAACCTGCGGCTTGCGGTCGGTAGAGGACATCCGTGGTGTTCCTTGGCACGAGAATAA
>Ga0209500_10000978_pt1 | contig 22666 bp, 15 predicted proteins | sample S_140212_EF_Meta_FD_187323 | JGI IMG/M metagenome (GOLD analysis project Ga0209500, IMG submission 187323) | Freshwater microbial communities from Lake Simoncouche, Canada to study carbon cycling - S_140212_EF_MetaG (SPAdes) (version 2) | ecosystem: Environmental > Aquatic > Freshwater > Lake ...
GACGTTGAGGGAGTGGTATTTGATTTGAAGCACCACCCCGCAGGATCAAGCTCAATTCCCCACGGACGCCATGGGGGGGTGGCTAGGGACCGCCTGTGGAATATCATGTGGAACGAGCGCAACATGCAGCCCAAGGCCGATATCTTTATTCGGTCCCATGTCCACTACCACAACTTCTCAGGCGGGCCAGACTGGCTTGCTATGACCACTCCAGCCCTTCAGGGCATGGGGTCGCGCTATGGGGCAAGACGCTGTAGCGGGATTGTGGATTTCGGATTTGTAGTGTTTGAGGTAAACAAAAGAAAATACTCATGGCAACCCATCGTAGCTCAACTAGAAGAACAAAAGGCAAATCTAATCAAATTGTAGTCGGAAGCTGGGACGATGCTTGGTCCAGAGAAAGTAGCCAAGCCACTACAATTGAATCCATGAACGCCGATGGGTGGAAGACCATACGTCAGGCTTCAGAGGCTATGGGGATCAACGCGAGTACCATAGGGTCAAGGGTTCGCAATGGATACTTCGATACTGTGCAGAAGCGAGCCTTGTCTGGCGGGTGCTACAGGATGGTTAATTTTATCAGACCAAAAGTTACCACTTGCCAATAGGGCATTTTTGGCTTCTCCAAGCTGTTTTCCATTTTAAAAAACATCCGCACTTTTTGCATCTTTTAGATGGCGCGTGGAAGAACTCACATCCTTCGCAGATTGCCAATCGCCTCTTGATCTCATCAAGATCCAGTTGGTTATTCCCCAAAAACCGCGATTTGACCTCGGCCCCAACTGCCGATGCGAGGTTCAAAGCCAACGTCTGCACGTTAGGGAAAGACACCCGCTCTTGTTCGATGGCTTGCTCGTATTCAATTTCATTAATAGGAGGTACGCACATATTCGGCCCCCATCGTTTCTTGGGGCAAGACGCGCAAGGATCTCCAAAATCAACAGCGCACTCACAACGGCAAGCATTTCGGCGTGAATTCACAATAGGTGGCGGCAATTGCGACAACATAAAGTTTAGGGGGCGCAGACGGGGCAATCGTCGGGGTTTGGGGTGGGAAAGCCGTTCAGCTTGCATCCTTGGCAACCGTTCTCGTCGCCCCAGTCGGGTTCGTAGCCTTCAACGAAACTGTATTTATATTCTACCGTTACATCAGTATTTTCGTCGGGGATCACTGTTTTTTCCGCACCGTAGATTATGTTGTCACAATCGGTGAACGCTTTATCTTTTTCGGCGTAGCAAGGATACCCGCTGCCCCGCCATTCGTAAGTGCCGTTTTCAACGAACGTCGGTTCTCCGTCTGTAGACCACCTACTATAACACTGAGCGGTATTACAATCTATCGTTCGTGCGGCTGTGCGCGGGGGGTCACCCGCAAAACCACTGTCGCAATCCTCATATTTGTATTTCTGTACTTTGTTTCGGAACCATACTTTTGTATAGCAAGTAAATGATGGGTACAGTTGCAATACTCGAAATTTTAGATGCAGCTTGCTTGTTATTACAGGGTTGTATGGGTCTATAAAGTTATAGGCGTTCGGCGTTGCTATCACGCCATGCTGGTTTTGTCCTCCTAGAAGTTCTGGAGTCTCCGTTGGTTGTTCGCATTGCGCGACACCTCCGAAGGGGTAAAACTCTGGAAAGCTGGGGAGCGTCTTCGGAGTGCAGAAGCCTTGTTCGTTTTCTTCGCTATATGTAACATTGACGGTGCAGGCTACAGCAGGTGAAACCTCGGAGGTGCTGGGGCACTGAAAACTGCCGCAACTAAAATTATCAATAAACGGACCTTTATCCTCCCCCTCTTCTAAGTCACACCAAAATAGCTGCCCAGTTGATGTGCAATCACTTCTTACAGTGCTTTCGCAACAAAGCCCGCCGCCAAGGCTTGCTGAGACGGTGCCGCTCCCACTTCCAGAGGTTGTCCCATTGCAATCTGTATTATATGTTTGAGTGCAGCTCTCCGATCCAGAGCAGTAAGCAGAAAACGTCGTTGTGTCTGTACGCGACCCAGAACAAGTAGTCTCCAAGTCGCAATTTCCATCTTCGTCTGTTGTGTATTGTCGCACCTGAGTGCGGCCATGAGTGCCGCCGCCGCTCAAGTCTTCCGTCGTTACAGTCAAATAACGCTTCGCCGCGCACTTCTCGGCTCTTGAGAGATCCGCCCAGTTGGGTGAACACGTTGTGGCGGCTGAAATGCAATTCCCCTCTTCGCCATACACCGCCTCGGTACTCGTACATGGCAATTCTCCACAAATGCTTCTATTGCACGATTGCTGAACCGATACAAAATCTAAATAGACGTAGGCTTGCTGAGACGGGGCAGTGCAGCAGTTACAGGCTGAATTAATTGGAGATGGGCCAGCCATAGGTTTTAAACAAGTTGAAAGCCAATAAACGTTCTGGTTTCAGAATCATGGAAGTCTATAAATTTTTCAACCATATCTTGTCATTGTTACCCCATAAAACGGGGCTTCTGCCGCAAACCAATTGCGACAAATTGTAGCATCTACAGATCCACATCCGTAGTTTGAAACTGAAGAACTATCGCCATTGTATTCATAGTAACCTAGTGTTAAATAAAAACTAGTATCGCTATTATCTGGAGTATTTGATCCTCCAGTGACATTAACAGATGTTACAGATCCAGTTGTTTGATTTACAACCACTTCAGCCCACACATCACCAGAACCTCCATTTGCTATATTTTTACCTTCTATAGGGTCCATTCCAGAAGGAAGCTGTCCAGCTACTATTCCCGGATATACCCAAACTTGAAATTGTGGGTTTTCCGCAGTACCTACTGATTTTGTGTAAAGCCCCAATGCACAAGTATCTCCACTTCCGCCTCCAATATAATAATCTGTTTCTGCTGGAAGAGACGTAGTTCTTTCGCCATCAGTTGCTCCCTCAACAACACCTGAAAAAGTATTATCAAGATATATTAATATTCTCTTTTGCTTGTCTGCTCTATAAAGCGCAACTGGAACAAATCCCTTGTGGCCATAGGATGAATCGGCCTTGGATGTGGTTGTGCTTGTTGTATCTTTTGATTTTTCTTTTTCTTCCAATCCCTCAAGACGTTCTTTGTATTCTTTGACCGTCTCACCCTTTTGGCGAACATCACTTGTCTCGTCAAAGCTGTCCCTATCTTTTGATTTTCTACTAGACTCACCTTTGGCATAAGCCGTCTCTGAATCACTCGGACCAGTATCTTTTGACCCGAAGTCAGTGGAGTTTAATTTTGCGCTAGTGGCTCCAATTGTTTCTTTGGCTGATGGACCATCATCCCGTGATCCAAAATCATCAGAATTCAATTTTGCGCTAGTGGCAGCAAGTGCATCCCTCATAGTTGGTCCATCATCTCTTGAACCAAAGTCTGGTGAGTTTAACCTCGCGCTAGTGGCAGCAAGTGCATCCCTCATAGTTGGTCCATCATCTCTTGAACCAAAATCTGGAGAGTTTGATTTTGTGCTGGCGGCTACTGGAGTATTTACCGCCGCGAATGCCGTTGATGCCGAAGGCTCTTGTGGGACCGTAAATGAAATATTACCACCAGAAAAAGATGGAGAAGCACCATTGATAGTTACTTTTTTTAAAAGGTCAGATGCGGCAGATTTTGCAAGCTCTACAATTTGATCATCTGAGAATGTTGGTCCAAATAGCGCTGGAAGAGGTGGGGGTGATGATATCTGAGGAGGTTCTGGAATCTTCGGTGTAGCAACCGTGGGTGGTTCAGCAGATCCACCAATGGCATCAACTTGCCTTATGATCTGCTTGTCGCCAATGATGTCCCTCCTGCGGTCATCGGTAAATTCAGGGATTGGACCTGAACTGGTGCTGTCAATTCTGTCGCCCATTTATTTTGATTCGTGATCAAACACGCTGGCCCAGTGAGGCTCTAAAATGTGGGCCAATGAAACACCATCCCAATTGTGGCAATCCAAAATTGCTTGATAATGTGAAATTGGTCTTTTAAGGATTACTTCTTTTTTAACATAAAACTGTGCTCCAATTGCCATCCTTATGGATTTTGGGATTGGTGTATTTCCCCAAGCGTTTTTTAAAATAGCTTCTTTGATTGAAAATTTTTCAATTGGAAGCCCCAATTCATTGTATGTTTGTCCAACATAACAAATTGGAAAATTGAATCTTGGCACTCCCCAGAACAAATCCATTACCGCTTCAATGTTTTGAGCAAAGTGCCACCAAGGTTCTGCCTGAAGAAAAACAACCACATCTGGAAGGTTGTTGTAATTTTTTATAATATATTGAAGATAATGACCAGCTTCTCTGCCAATGTTTTCAACAAGAGCCTCTTTGTCTACCTGTGATAATTGTGTTTCTTCTCCAGAATTAGAAAGATAAATGGAATAAGATCTATTGTTTTGTTTTGGAACATACTTCAACCATTTCATGGCTTCGGAAAATCGCGCAATAACAATTTCGTATTTATTTTTTTCGCTCATAAATTAAATTTGTGGAAGATATACTTCTGTTATTTCGGTAATCCAAATACCTTGTTTCCAGTGTTCGCTTTGTCTTGAGACTTCCACATATTCTCCCCAAGTCAAGTCGGCTGGGGTTGTTGCTGGTATAGTAAATTCGGATCCATCGGGCATTGCAACAACCAATTCATCTCTTAGGCATTTTGGTATAGTCACATTAAAGATCGTTTTGTTTTTTGATCTTGTTCTTACGTTTGATGTTCCGCTGGATGTCGAGCCGTTGGTTGAAGACCCAGTAGAAGAGGTGGTGCCACTGCTTGTCGATTCGTTGTTGGACGATCCAGTGGAGGAAGATGTTGATGATCCTGTGGATGAATTCGTAGAACTTGAAGTCCCGCTAGATGTTCCGCTTGAAGTCCCGCTAGATGTGCCGCTTGATGTGGAACTTCCAGTAGATGATCCAGTGCTTGATGATGTATTGCTAGAAGTTGAAGAGTTGGTTGAGGATGACGTATTGGATGATGTGTTGGATCCAGTAGAAGATGTGGTCGAACTTCCTGTGGACGAACCCGTAGATGATCCAGTGGATGACGAAGTAGAAGAATTTGTATTGGAAGATGTCGAGGAACCCGTGGAACTCCCAGTGTTGGAGGATGTAGACGATCCCGTGGAGGAGCTTGTATTGGATGATGTAGAAGATCCAGTAGATGAACCAGTGTTGGAAGAAGTGTTGGAACCTGTCGAAGAATTGGTTGAACTAGATGTGCTTGATCCCGTGCTAGAACTTGTAGATGAATTGGTACCACTTGAAGTTCCTGAACCCGTAGAATTGTTGCCAAATGTTGTAGCCCTAGAAACAGTTTTATCGCCAACAAGTGCTGCTCCAGCATCACTGCTAGTAGTAGTATCCCCCGAACCGCCAGAAGATGTTGACGTAGATGAGCTAGTCCCAGAAGATGTTCCGCTTCCAGTGGAAGATGATGTCCCACTATTAGTAGAGGAGTTGGTGGAGCTTCCAGTGGAGCTTCCAGTGGAAGACGATGTGTTGGAGGTTGTACTGCTTCCAGTGGACGAAGAGGTGTTGGAGGAAGTGCTGCTGCCAGTCGATGAAGATGTATTGGACGAAGTTGAACTTCCTGTAGACGAGGATGTAGAAGATCCCGCATTGCTACTTGTTGAGGAATTGGTAGAACTTGAAGTGCTGCTATTGGTCGAAGAGCCAGTAGAAGACCCAGTGGAAGAAGATGTGCTGCTATTGGTAGAAGATCCCGTAGAAGAGGATGTGTTGCTTGAGATATTACTTCCAGTGGAAGAATTGGTGGCAGAAGTTGTAGATGAATTGGTCGATGAATTTGTTCCGCTAGACGTTCCTGATGTCGTAGATGATCCCGTGGAACTTGAGGTGTTGGTACTCGTCGAGGATGTGGTGGACGAATTTATACTAGATGATGTCGAAGTATTGGTTGATGATGATGTGCTGGAATTGGAAGACGTTGAATCACTATCCGATTCCGACTCAGATTCCCTTGTGTATTCTAGGGCATAATAAAATGGTTCAGCCCAAAACTTGGGATTTAACTGTGGGTTCTCTGGTTCTGGCGGCGGGCCAAGCGAAAACTTCCTAGTAAACCTAGCCCGCATCGGCATGTCTGGGGCTACCCTCCATTGGGGCACTGGTTGATATGTCTCGGTACCAACAATTGTCAGGCCGATCAGAACGTCAGGAAATGCTTCTTTTCTGTACCCATACCATACCTGATCGTCTGGAAGAGCAGGAAGTGATGTTTTTACTTGCCAAGAATGCCAAGGATTTTTAGGTTCCACCTCTATTGAGGTAAGGCCGTCAATACCTCCAACGGCTTCTGCTGCGTCTACAAGTTGTTTTGAATACTCAAATACCACCCCGTACCTTGGGTCAATCTGTGCTCCACTAATGGTTTGAAACTCATCAACAACAATTGTCTCTTGAATGCCAGTAGCTTTATTCTGAGGCTCAATCTTATTTGAAACTGTTTTATATGCACCCTGTACATCTGTCCCAGCGGGTACAACCTGTCTTTTGACGGTGGCGTAGTTGCCATCGTTGTCTATGATTCGGCCCTCAATAGTGGCACCCGGTAACTTTTCATAGACCCATACAATACGTTCATCCGTATTGGTTTGCTGGGTTTGGATGAAGGTGTGGTCGGGATATTTCGGATCGGGACACTTATCCCCTATTGATGGAACCTTGTAATTCTCGGACCTTGGATCTTTTTTGATGTGAACAATCGGGAAATCTCTGTCGCCAAAACGATACTCGGCAACAAATGCTTTTCCTAAAGGGGGATATTCAGTAGCCATTGGTGGGATAAGGTAGTTTAAAAAAAGTTGGATATCAAGCGTATTTTGGGCTTGCAAAGCCATTGGGTTGCGCTAGATTACCACCTTCATATGTGTGTGTGTTTGAAGTGTGGCCCTGTCTTTCTTGATGGGGCCACACTTTTTTGAACATTTGGTTCAAAATACTGTCAAAACCAACTCACATATAAATCACAATGGCATTCAACAATCCCAACAATAGCGAAAAAAGCCCGATCATCTCCCATCTGTCACTGGCAAAGAACGGCCCCAAAATGGTTAAGGTCATCAGTGGACCAAAGATGGTGAAGAACAATACTTTATGCGTAGTCGATCTTTTGATCGATGGAGTAAAACATGGGTATTTCATTGACAATGAGGAGATTAAGGCGGGTTTTTCAAAACACATTGGCCAGCAAGTTGTGCTAATTGCCTCTGGTAACAGTCGCAATGGAACAGCCCAGATGGACTTCCAGTCGGCTTCTTCACCCACACCACAGGTTCAAGCCAGCGGGCCAGTTAAGTTGTCGTCCCAACCTCGACCACCATCAACCAACGGAGTCGCGACACCAGTGGCTGATGATCTGGGCGCAAAGAAGTATCTATGCCAAGCATCCAACCTCATGCGGTTGTGCGTGAAGAAGGCCAATGACATTGCGGTGGAACTTGGGCTTCCGAAAGAGCACCGTCAAGGAATAGCCACAACTCTGTTCATCCAATCGGATCGCAGGGGATTTATTGATGTCATGCCGCTCAGTGCCTACACCCCAGAGGAGTTGGGGTTTGGTGCCAGCAAGGCCGAAAGCCTAGCAGACCCTCAACCACAGGAAGACATTGACGATCAAGCATTCTAGTTTCAAGGTTGTTCCTTGGGATTTTGGAAGCTATTATGTGCCTAGCAGACGCAACCCCCATGAAGGATACATTGTTGACACCGATGAAAACCCTTGGACTTGCTGCTGCGACAGCTACATGTTCCGCCATGGGAAAGACCCGTCACACAAGTGTTGGCACATTCGATATGTCGCAAAACTTTTGGGTGTAAGGTTGCACTCAAATACAACAACATCAACCAAAGAAAAAGTATGAAAAAATCAGCACAACAAAAAAAGATTGGTAAAGTAATGAAGGAATACGGGGCTGGAAAGCTCCATGGTGGAATCAACCCCAAAGGACCAAAGAAGGCTCCCATCGTCAAGAATCGCAAGCAAGCTGTAGCTATTGCAATGTCTATGGCAGGGATGAAGAAAAAGAAGAGCAAATAGTACTTTGGCGGGGGTGCGTGGACGGTGCTTGTCGCCGCATTCTCGCAAATATGGGTAACCCAGCCCCCGCCACACCACACAATGAGTTTTATTAAAACGAACAAAAGGCCAAGTCCAAAAATTGGCATGAGATTTGGAATGCTAAAAATCACAGGCATTGCTGGTAAGGACAAATGGCGAGATAATTGGGATATTAAAATAGCCTTAACAAAACCCACAAGACAATGGTAATTACTAACCGATTTTCTTTACCTCAACCTTTTGTTGATCTGGTTAGCGAAGACTCGTACAACAAGGGAGAGTCGCAATACTCCACAACTCAACTTATCGGCCCGCCAAAAGTAAGTGAGTTGCTACGCCGCCATGGTGATAAGCTCTCAATCGACGCCTCAGAGAAAGTGTGGACGATGAGCGGGACCGCTAAACACTGGATCTTGGAGCAGATTGCAAAACGCAACCCCGCCCGATACATTGCCGAACAGAGGTTCTACATGGACGTAGACGGCATCAAGGTGGGAGGACAGATCGATCTTTTTGACAAACAGACAGAGTGCCTCCACGACTTCAAGGAAACTAGTGTCTGGAAGGCCATGAGTGATGATAGGTTTGAGTGGATAGCCCAAGGATCGATTAACAAACTTCTCTGTGAGATGAACGGCATCCATCCAAAGAAAGTATCCAATATCCTCATTATGAAGGACTGGAAGATGCGGGAGTCCAAGTATAAACAGGATTACCCGCCTTGTGCTGTAAAAGAAGTGGTGCTTGACTTTTGGGGGCCAGAGGAGACATTGGCCTACATCAAATCAAGGATTGCAGCCCACGAGGCCGCAAAGAACACAATTAATGACGATGATATCCAGTGCTGCACAGAGAAAGAACGATGGAGAAAAGATGATAGCTTTGCTGTCCTTAAAACAAAAGACGCAAAACGAGCGGTACCAAATGGGATTCACGAAGACAGACGTTCTGCTGAAGCACACGCCAAGAAAATCGGAGGTGTTGTTGAAGAACGGCTTGGGGAAGATATTCGTTGCCAAAACTACTGTAAATGTAGAGCCTATTGCAACTACGGAAGAACTTTAAAACATGAAGACAAATAAACTGTTTCCAATAAACAATCCATCAAATCTTGACCCAGAAAACAATGCTGGGGAATATATTGATAGATACATCCACATCAATCTGTCTTTTGCAGACCGCATTAGGATTCTTCTGAGCGGGCGGGCTTTTGTGCGTCATATTATTAAAGTGGACAAACCTGTGGATTTTACCGATGATTCTTCGTTTACTGTTGTTCCGCCAAGGTGGATTCAACCTATTGAAACAAACAATTGAAACTATGAAAAAGAAATTCAGTAAAACTGTAACTAACGCCGAAACTGGGCGCAAGAAAACTGTAAAATATGGACAGAGTGGAAGCAAGATCGGTCCAATTGGAAGCCCACGAGCCGATGCATATTGCGCCCGAAGCAATAAAATCAAGGGGGACTGGCGTAGCGACCCCAACTCTCCTAACAAACTTTCCCGCAAAAAATGGGGGTGCAGCGGAAGCAAATCAGTAAAGAAAGGAAAGTAGCTATGAAAAAAGGACTCTACGACAACATTAATAAACGCAAGAAAGCTGGTACTAGCCGTCCGAAATCCAAGTCCACAATTGACTCCAAGGTCTATAAACAGATGAAGTCAAAAAAGGGCGGGTTCTCTGATAAGAAGAAGTAAAGCTATTAAGTGACGCTTAATGTCTTCACGATAGTATTGGATGGTGCGCCTTGGCTAGGGGCACAGTTTGCCGAACTGACTCGGCTTAGAGACATCAAGTGGCATTGGTCCATTGTTGAGGGTGCCTCCATGGCACAGAAGGACACCTCATGGATGGCCAATCAGGGGAACAAGATCTCCCACGATGGAACCCACCAGTTGCTCCAGTCGTTTGCCAACCACCCAAGGATCACTGTTAAAAGCAAACCAACTTGGGAAGGGAAAACGGAAATGATCAACGCCGCCCTAACAGCATTTAAGGACGATGGAGTACTACTCCAAATGGATTGTGATGAGTTGTGGACATCAAAACAGATGGCAACACTAGTGGGTATGTTTGAAGGGAACATCCAACTCTCCACCCTTCAGGTATCCATGGACTACATGGTCGGACCCAATGTAATAGCAACCTCAACCAATGGTTATGGAAACAGAGATTCAGAGTGGGTGCGGGCTTGGAGGTATAGCATTGGAATGTGGATGGAGTGCCATGAACCACCAGTGTTCAACGGTAATGGAGGGAGAGTTTATAGCCGAGACGATGCAGACCGATGGCTGGGAAAGATCCTTCACATGTCATGGGTCACCCCACAGCAGGTCGCCCAGAAACAACGCATCTACGGAAAGCCATACGCCAAAGCCATAGATAACTGGCTATCGTTGCAGAACAATACCAATTGGCCCGTTGATGATCTTCAGCAATTTCTTCCTTGGGTTGGGTCTGGAGGCTCTGCCGATTTGTTATTCAAGGACTAATACAATCTTGACCGACAGTGGGTTAAATGGTATTAATTGACCCAAATGTCCAATCTGACCCTTGGTTTATGCGTTGAGAGGCTTCCCGCCTCTGTTGTACCACAGCCCGATCCGCCCGATCTGGCAGGGTTTGACGCACAGACTGAACTCCGTAACAACATTAATCGACTCCTTGAGAGATTTGTCAACGAGGGGAAGTGGGTTGGTACAGTGGTACAAGCATCAATCACAGCATATGAGGACGCAAATTTAAATAAGTTCATCACCCTTCCTCGCCACCTTGAGACATGTATTCGGGCTGGTAATGCGGGGTATCAAACCCGCTCCGTACAGAGTGAATGGTACCAGTACCTACCACAGGGACGAGGAATCAGAAAATCGGATCAAGCGTACAATGGACCTGTACAAGATATGGGTGCTGGATTCACAACATTTCGGGATCTACCCACTGCTTCAACGCTAACATTGAGCAGCAGCCAGACAGAATGCACTGGAAGCTATATCTGGATTCGCGGAAAAGACGCCAGTGGAAACAAAATATTCTCTACGGTTGATGGAGATATTGTAGAGGGGATTCGCCTTGACCTTGGAAGCGGAACCCAAACAACCTCCCAGACGTTTAGCGAGATTTACTCTGTTGAAAAGACTGTTACCACAGGAATCATTACTCTTGCGGCAGGGGCTACTACACTCGCAAAATACGAAGCTGGAGAAAGGGTAATTAACTATCGTCGCTACATGGTCGATAAAAACTGGGACGCCGCACAGGGTATGTTTAAACGTGTCCATTGTTGGGCGACATCAGACAACGATCCGCTTTATCCCGACTGTCTTGAAGCCATTAAACTCGGACTCATTGCCATCAACGCAGAGGAGAAAGGGGATGTCGAGCGGGGTCAGTATTTCATGGACCGAGCGATTCTACTTCTAAACGCAGAACTTAAAGAATACAACTCTGGTCAGGAGGGCACCATGCAGCCCGCACCTTGGTTAACCAGAACAATGATCAACATGAGGTAGTCTATGGCAAAAAACAATGTTCCATTTAGTTCGCTTGCTGACCCCAATTCAATACTGGGGCCAAATTTTCTTCCTAAAGTTGGGTCAGCCGTAGCAGGGATTCCAAGTACCGTTGCAAATTTACCAACGACTATTAGTAATTTGGGGCCATCGTCACTTATAAGTACCAGAGGATACGGCCAGCCGCAACCAGCACAAGCCACACAAGTCCCAACTGTCTTGCCTAGTGGAAGGACGATTGGATACGATGAATTCGCCAATGCCAGAGATAGCCGCACTGGAGTTCCTAGAGGAAGGATGGTTCCAGAACCCACACTTGGACCACCCCCACCGCCACAACAGTTCAGTTCATCGCTTGGATTGAACTATGGGATGGGATCTCCAAACTATGGATCAAGTTTTGGATCAATTGGTCCAAGTTCCACATCTGGTTTTGCAACACCACAAGGTCGAGGTATTTACGGAGGATCTCAAGGTCCATCAACACTTGGTCTGACTGGTGGAACCTATGGATCTGGTGCTGGTCTTGGTTCAGTTGGACTTCCGCAGCCCAACATATTTGAACAGGCTTCTGGTTTGTTTCCAATGGCAAGCCCATCGGCGCCATCGTTGTTTAATAAAACTGGAACCGCTCAATATGCTCAGAACGGCCAACTTGCCTACAATTATGCTGGCCCGTTATCCCTAAATATCAACGCACCACAAACGGCGACAGAACAGGGCAGGCAAGAAATCAAAACCCCCTATGGGAGTATGTGGGCTACGGCAGGACAAGCTGGTAATTTCAATACAATGCGACCGCAACAACGCACCCCCGAACAACAGGATGCAATGCTTGCACAGGTACGATCCAATGCTTTGGAGTCCAACAAGGCCCGAACAGCAATGGTCGATACGGCATCTCGTGATTATTTTGCCTCACAAACAACTCCTAAATCTGGTACAGGTTTCGCTCCACCGACCAACATGTTTGGCCAACCACTGAAGGGATTCTACGAGGGACGCACTGGTCCATCTCTTGATACTAGGGGCTTTGCACAACCAACTACAACGCAACCACAATCTAGCGCATCTGCATACAAGGGAGCAAGTGATAGAAGGAAGAAAAAACAAGCGGAGGCAGCTAGTGACAGTGGGGTTGCTTACGGAACTCCTGATGTGTCTAGATTGGATATGTTTAACCAACCCGCTCCAATATTCCCATCATCGGCTTTCAATCCAATGGGTCAAAGTAGCTTTGGAATTTAATCACTATGGCTGAACCAATGTCATCCTCCGATGTTTTGAGGGCAAAAGCTGGATTCGGTCCATCTGCGCTTGCCTCTCAAGAAGAACGACAATCATTTTACGATGCTGGGCTTTCTCCACTTGGACGGGGAGACAGAGAGAGGCTCGTTGAAGGCAAGGGTATTTCCCCTATGGCGGGACAGAAAGAGAAGGATGCTTTCATTGCATCGGAAGTTCAAGCTGGACTGAGAAGCCAAATCGAACTTCCAGAAAGCTATGGAGGTATTGGAGAAAGGCCGTCTGGAACTACTCGTAGGGCAATCAGAATGCGAGAGCAATGGGATAAACAATACGACCAGTATCAGACTGGTATTGAAAACCAGATGAAGCAAGAGGCTTACAATAAAGCATTTGAAAAACAACAGCGCGAATTAAAATTAAGGGAATCCGATGGTCAAAGAGAAGATCTGAAATTTCGATTGTCACAAGATTTGCGGGCGCAAGGAATTAAAGAATCGGGCGCAATACTTTCGTGGTTAAATGGTAATGCTACTGACGCCAATGGTAATCCTGTTGCAAAACCAGATCCACGTTCTCCAAATTTTGGCGTAGAGTTTGCTAATGTGCTATCTCAAAACCCTGTTGGAGCGGGAGAGATTCCAGAGATTGTTGAAATATATAACAAGGGCCATCAGACCTACATGGAAGGATACACCTATCAACAGAAACTTTGGCAAGAAGCTAAAGATAAAGCTGAAGCTCAAACTAGAGAACAGGCCAAGACCACTGAAGAAAGAAAGTACAAGGAAGGACAATCCCTCAAAGATGTGGAACAAGAGTATGCTGGACATTTATCGGCATTTGAAGCATTTTCCGACATGCCAGATTCTGACAAGGCTCTTGAAGCAAAAACAAAACTTCTTGAGTCTGCTGGTAAACTGAAAAGAGTGGCTCCGAAACCCAAAAGTCCAGAAGAACGGGACGCTCTTGAAGCTGGATCTTTTTACGTTGATCCCACTGGACAAATTAAAATCAAATCATAATGGCTAACTGGTGGGACCAAGATAAAGATGCGGATGTAGGCAGCTTGCCAAAGCCCGCCCAATCCCCCACCGTTGCAGAAGCAAAGCCCAAGGCTCCAGAGGCTCCTGCCCCACAGGCCAATTGGTGGGATCAGGATAAAAGCGCGGAACCAGTGGTTGCAAAACCAGAACCAACAACTGTAGCCACTCCAGCCAAAGATTCAGAATCTTGGGATATTACTCGCGGTGCCAAAACTGCATTAATGCAGACTCCGCAACTTGCCTATGGAGTAACTGGATTAGTTGGTGCTACCGCTGAAGAGCTTACTGGTTATGGTAGTTCAGTTCGTGATTGGGGTCTGCAAGGATACAAGGATTGGGAGCAAGCGGCACAGCCAATGTCGAAAGAGACCGATAATGTTACGGTTGCTTGGGAGCGAGCTAAAAAAGGAGATATTGGCGCACTTGTTGATTGGGCGCAATATGGCGTTGGTTACGCGCTTGGACAACTTGGAGAAACTGCGGCAATAGCATTTCTTGGCGGGTTGGCTGGTGGGGCAGCGGCATCAGAAGCTGGACCACTTGCGGTTCCTGCTGCTGGAGCGGGGGCTGTATTGGCGGCGGCTGGAAAAACTGGATTTAAAGCAATTGCAGAAAATCTTGTTAAAAAAGCCATTGCAAAGCAAGCAGTTAAAATAGCCGAGGAGCAGTCATTAAAGGCTGGAGTAAAATTAACAGCAGAAGAACTTGCACAAAAAGCGACATCTTCGGAAATTAAAAAATTGGCAGGGAAGGAAATTGGTTCAAGTATTGCCATTTTTGGAAATTCCGTTGGGATGGAACTTGGATCTATTTATGGAGAAGCGGAAGCCCAAGCTGCATCTGAAGGAAGACAACTTAATGGTGGTGATCTTGCTAGAATATGGGGAACTGGTCTTGCTACTGGCGGGCTTGAAGGGCTTACTGACAAGGTTGGTTTGGATTTGCTAAAGGGCAAGTTTGCATCAAAACTTCCTTCTGGAAGGCTTGCTGGTGCCGCTGTTGCTGGAGCGGTTGGCATTCTTGGAGAGGGTACAACTGAGGCAATTCAAACGGCTGGAGAGCGTTTTGGTGCTGGCAAAGATATTACAAGTGATGATGCGGTCAAAGAATACATCAATTCTGCTGCACTTGGAGCATTGGGTGGTGGTGTTATTGGCGGTGCTGGAGGTTTTATTTCTGGAAATCCAAAGGACGATGCTACAGCAAAAGCTAAAGTTTCTTCTGAGATTCATAAAGAGATAGCACCAGAGACATCGAAGCTGGTTGGATCGCAAGCTGATGCAGAGATTCGCAAATTAGAGTTGTCCCAACAGGCGGAAGAGGAAAAGAAGAAAGCTCAAGGTGCCATTCCAACTGAGAAACCACCAACCACTACACCAGCACAAGATCCATTGGCCCGCATTGAAGAGCGTCAAGGAAAGCCAGTGGAACCAGCCCCAGTTGCCCAAGGAACACGCATTGAGGCCGCTGCCTACATGGCTCCAGACAATACCGTGTACTACGGGAAGGACCATCTTGAGGCTATGGGGAAAGCCCTTGAAGCTGGTAAGATCACTCAGGAAGAGATTGACGCCAAACAAGAGCCAACCTCCCGTGAAACAAAAGAGTTTGGATTTTCCACTGAGGCAGATCCATTTATTGGTCGTAGCCAAGCGGAAGTGGTGGCCACAGGATCAGGCCAGATGTTGGTCGAGAAGCCCGCATCAGGACTCCTCCATAGTAATGAAGTGGCACAGGATGCTTTCCCACAACAGAATGTGGAGGCCGCTCCTAAAGTTAATGTAGCAACTAGAACTATTGCAGATGCTATCAAAGACAAGGATACATTCATCTACAATGGGCAACGTGGAGCAATTACCGTTGAAGATGGAGTAAGCATATTCCGTCCGTTTGGAACGCAAGAGAAATACGAGGTTCCAGTTAACCCCAATCAAAATATCGGTGAGATTGAGGGAGTGGAGTGGGCGCGGAAGGGACAGACGCGCATTCAGCCCGTGGAGTCAAAACCAGAAATTGCATCAATTGTTGAACAACCAACTGAAGTTGCGGAAGAAGAAGTTGAATCTGCTACCAATGATTTTGATGTTCCAGCAGCACTTGATGAAATAAGGAAGTCTCAAACACTTAATGACCTTGCCGACCTATTTGACACTGGAGATTCCAAGGTTGTGCAGGAAGGAAAGAGGGCCAAGAAAGTATCCTCTACGCCTGAGTTTTACAGCCAAGCACAACCCAAGCAACTCGGTCTTGCAAAACGTCTGATTGATAGCGCACTTCGCATAATTGATGCAAGCGGATTGAGCGAGGACCAGAAATCATCACTTGCCCAACCATACCTTTTACTTGATCAAGATATTACCAACTATGAAAACAACCCAGCCCACCAAAAATACAAAGCCTCAATCCTCAAGGAAGTTCTCCCTACTGGCGAAGTTGGCCCACTCCAGCCAACTCAAGGACAAGCTCCAACAGCAGATGAGGGCATTGAGCAAAGAGCTAAAGCCGAAGCCAAGCGTTTAGAGGGCGTGGCATTAGCTCGCAAAGTTGAAACAGAGCAGGCTGTGCTTGTTCCCACTACTGAAGGCGGCACTCCCACAACAACAGAAGAAGATCAAAAACAGAATAAAATAAAGAATACGATTGATCAGTATGGGGTCACCGAGGAAGAAGCAACTTCAATTGTTGAAAACAAACCATTTAAAGTTGTAACAAACAAAGAGGGGGCACTCCCATCTGGATGGTTTTATGAGATTTACGGCGATCAGACATATGCTATTCCGCAGGCCATTGTTGAAAAACGCCTTGCAGCACAGGGAGAGTTGCGTAGACTTTCAATAGTTGAGAGGGCCGCGCTTTCTGGTATACTCACAGAACAAAGACTGGTCAATGAAACGGATGCAAAATCATACATCAGTGATGCCAAGGCCCAAGGATTCACAGAAGATGACATCGCCGCCGCCTCCACCGAAGCTCAAACAAAGTGGAATGAGCGATTCGGAGATAACGGCAACGCTCGTCAGGTTGCAGGAGATGTATCGACTCCAGTTGTCAATGTCGCAGCAGAAGAAGCCGAAAGAGCAACCAAGCCAAAAGTAACTGGCGGCAACGCGCTTCCGTCCTCCAAACTTTTTGGAATGACGGCAAGAGAAGCTCTTCAGTATTTATCCGATCAGAATCTTGGAGCGTCTGATGCGGAGCGCGAAGGCAGGCCACTCAACCTTTCCCAGTTGATGCAACGGGCTGCATCTGTGTTGGCTAAAGCCTCACTCAGGATTCTTGATGCGGACTTCATAATAAAGGCCCGTGGCGGGGCTAGGGCATATCGCGCTAATGAAGGATTTATTCGTCTTCCTGCTACTGTTGGTGGTAGTGAATATTTTGAAAATCCAGCAACGCTCGTCCATGAAGTTGGACACACACTCACTGCTGACGCCATTAGAAAATATGTCTTTGATCGCGCAAAATCGGGGGCAAGGGGAATATCTTATGCAAAAGCATTGGATAAAGCATTGGCTGATCCAAATACACCAGACCAGATTAAAAGACTTGTCAGTCTTTATAAACAGACACTTGATGAACTTGGTATTACTGAACAGTACCTTGGTGCTGGAGGTCTTGCTGATGTTGACGCAACCAGATCTCAAAAGAGTGCTTGGAAGAGGAGGAATCCCATAATCAATAAACTCACTGGAAAGCAGATTGGGTGGAATGAACTATACGCATTGTCAAATCTTGACGAGTTTGTGGCTCAATCTTGGAGTTCTCCAGCATTCCAAGACATGTTGAAAGGTATCAAGGTCAAGAACCAGCCTTCGATCTTTGATCAGTTTGTGCGAATTATTCGGGATTTGTTTGGGTTGGATAGCGACACGATGGCCGCTGCTGTAATTGATGCATCTTATGCGTTGGCACAATTGGAAGCACCTGCAACTGGAGGAACTATTGATGAGCGAATCGCCGCTACGGCAAAGGCTAGGAAGTTTTTTGGCGGGCGTCTTATTAAACCTTCACCCCCACCACAGTCACAGGCCGTTATTAAGCTAGATGCTGACTACCTAGCAGCAGTCGAGCGTGGTGACATGGAGACGGCGCAGCGGATGGTGGATGAGAAGCTCAAAGATGTTAGGGGTAACCGTCCTGCAAATATTGTTGGGAAATGGCAAGCGAAACGGGATTCTCTAAAAGAGGGATCTTCCGAGTGGTATATTGCAAGTTATGCTGAGAATGATTTCGATAACGGACGCTACTATAGAACGCTAGAAGAGGCATGGGCTGGCTCAAAAGGTCGTGCTTATGATTGGGCAATGAATGATGATGCCCCCTATTCCGTCTTTAAAAAAATCGAAGCAGCGCAAGAAGCCCCACCTGCATGGTTCAAAGACTTATATTGGGAGCGCATTGATCCCGAAATAAGAGATAAAGATGGTATCCTTGATCATTCTGTAAAGGCGGTGCGGCGCGACTCCCAAGGCAACGTCATCCCACTGAGTCAGAGGTTCAACCCAGAAGAAGCGAACATCAACTACGCCCCGCAACCTGACATCGTAAAGCAAGAGACGGAGGCCGAGCGTAATACTATCGATGCCATGGGGGAGGTGTTACAGAACGCCGACTCCTATTCACTAAGCATTGCAGGGGATAAACCTCTTATGTCGCTGGAGGACATTATCGGGGATTGGTTTGAAACCATTGGAGGCGTCAATGATTTGCGCGATTCCATTGTCCTCAATACCCATCTAGATTTTACTGCCGCATCCACATTTGCCGATGCTATCTTCAACCAGTACAACATCCAGAAGGCATTGATCGACCTTCGCCAAGAGGTGGAGGGTAGGAAGGTTGCCCAACCTAGCGGAGAAACCCGCCCATACAGCTTTGTTGAGACAGCAGCAGCGGAAATTCCCAAGGGGGATAAGAGCAAGATTCAAAAGGTGTACGAGGTGTTGAGCAACAACGTAAGTTCATCGGAAGCTACTGAAGCTCTCAATGCCCTAACGCTTGATGAGGCTATTAGTGCGGTCAAGGACATGGCCAATGGCATCAAATCGGGCGTCCGCACCATGATGGCTCAGATCACCTATAAGAGGTTGATGGAGGAGCGTCAGAAGATATCCCAAGAACATGGCAACCGCTCACAGGACTACATAGACATCAGAGAGAAACATATCGATCTGTTTGACTGGATCAGTGACTACGCCAAGGACTTGGGTCAAGGTGTTCAGGCGTTTGCTAGGTTCTCTGATCTTGGACCCGATGGCATCCTTCGCCACTACGAGAAGACGCTGAAGAAGATCGTCAAGACCGCAACACAGAAGTACGCACAACAGATAAGAAAAATCCAGAAGGCTATATCCGATGGGGATATGGCTTCGTTCAACGAGGCTCTGACTAGGAACAAACAGGGGATTTCCAACATGGCTGAGAAGATGGGCAAGGCCGATGCCAAGGCCATGACCATCGAAGAGGAGGGAAACAAGATTGCCCAACGTGTAGCAAGAACAATTATGCGGGATAAACCCGTAAAACAAACCTCCCCTCTTTCAGACCTAGTCAACTCCCACATACGAAACTACGATCCAGACTTTGCCGCTAAGGCGCAAGCAATGGGGGTTAAGCAGGAGAATATAGCTACCATCGAAGCTGCGGCTGTGAAGGTCAGGGATCAACGTGCGGTGGCAAAGAGCGAGCGTGAGAAGTTTGTTGCCAACCAACAGGCATTCAAGAATGCATCCATTGCTTTGGCCCGCGAGAACAAGTATCTCTACGGAGAACGTCCGACAATCTGGGAAAACTATCAGGCCATGTTCTCGGAGAGGTTTGCCAAAGCCTTGATGCGTGATTCAAACAAGAAACCGCCAGCTTCACTAATGGTATTCACCAACAGGCTGACACAGAATCTGATTGGATTTATTCCAGAAACCGAGAGGGCTACATCCACACCTCAGTCAGTTCAAGCATTCATTGAAGACGCTCTTAACAACAAGGAGAAGTATCAACAGGCGTTTGCTCAAGCAAGGCGTGATATGTCAATGAAGGTTGCTGACCTTGAGCAGAAGGCTAGTACCACTGAAGCGGCTACCGATGCATACTTGGAGGCAGTTGCTGCCAAAGAATTCATGGATGAATTGGCTCCCCAGATCAAAGACTTTCCAGTAAGCCCGAAGACAATTGATAGGTTTGTAAACCAACGGGCAAAGCAGTTGGAGATATCCCTAACCGAAGAATTCAATAGCTGGTACAAAGCATCCAAGCAGGGAAGGGTTGATATCGAACAGTCGATTAAAAACAGACTGTTGCAAGGAAGGACAGGGGTAACCAACGAAATGGACGTAATGCCTCTTAATATTCCAGAGGCCGATGTTGCAAAACTTGCCCGATATATTGTATCTGACTTTAAACAAAAGGCTGAAGAACGCCGCAAGAAAGCACTCCAACGCTTTAAGACACCCAAGAAAACAGTGGAGGGAGAAGTAGAAACACAAACCAAACTTGAGAAGCTATTTGAATTGATTAACATGGGCGTCATCACCGATGAGGAAGCCTATGGGATTATAGCTGATAAGTACAAACTTCCGCAGTATAGCAAGAAATTTGCTGATGAACTGTATAGAGCGGCAGAGGAGTTGCAAGGTATGCCCGATCAGTTGAGGAAGAAACTCAAGACACGCGACCTCATGGCAATGATCACCAAGGAGAAAGGGTTCTCGGCGTCCGAACTTGGCACTGGGTTCATCTATGCAAATATGCTCTCAAGCCCTGACACACATATCGTTAACATCATCGATACTCTGATCAACAACTTCGCCAACGGTATTGTAGATGTCATCGCTACGGGCGACACCGCTCGCCTAGAGGGTATCCTTAAAGGATACAAGAAGGGATGGGTTCAGGCCGTGGATACTTTCAAGACTGGGCTACGGATTGGCATGCCGGGTTTTGAAGCCCAAGATCTTCAGGTTTTGGAGTCCAACCAGTTTGGAGTCAAGGGTGGGGTCCACATGTCAGAGTTTGGAGTGGTAAATCAAATCACCAAAGCCATCCTTGAGTCCAAGCCAGCGGGTATACTCAACTATGCCAAGTATATTGGACGCTTACTTGAGGCGCAGGATGCCGCCAACTTTGCAGCCTCACAGGAAGGACAGCGTTATGCCGAAGCCGCATTTAGGGTTGATCAAGCGGCAAAAATTGCTGGTACAACCCTTACTAAAAAGGAACGCAAAATCAATATTTCTGTAATGCTCAACTCAAGTGATAAGGCTCTCATCAAAGCTCGTCAACAAGCCATAGCTGAAGGATACACTGGTACTGATGCCGAGTATCGCGCCATTGAGATTACGGAAGAAAATATATCACCAGAGATTAAAGACAAGGGTTTTGAACGTGCATTGAAAGATGTGTACAGGCAGAAACCCATGGGGACCGCTGGAGCCTTGGCCGATACCTTCTTCAACTTCATCAACCAGAGGGTGGAAAGCCCGCTTGCCCGTTCATCAATTAAACTTATCGTTTCTCCGTTCGTTGTAACCCCAGTCAACATCTTCAACAAGTGGTTGGACTGGTCGCCCTATGGATTCAAACGTGCATTCTATGGGAGTGGTAATTGGATGAGTGAGAAGTACAAAGTGGAAGCCTATGAGAAGGGTAGCATTGAACGCAGGGTTCAGATGCTCAAGGCAAGTTCATCTGTCCTCGTCATGGGGGTTGTTGCCGCCTTGGTTCAGGCTGGGGCAATTGCTCTCACTGGTCGTGGACCCAACGATGAAGAGGAGCGCAAAGACTGGTTGGCACGTGGAAACAAACCATACAGGGTCAATGTTGGCGGTGTAGACTTCAACTTCACGCTCACACCTTGGGCTATCCCTCTTTCCATCATGGCCAATTACATGAATTGGAAGAAGTACAACATGGGAAGTGATGCTGGTGCCATGGAGCGTCTGATTGTAGCCACAACTTTCGTTCCGTCCATTACGATGGAGCTTCCATTCATGTCTGGAGTTGCTGATCTGTTTGATTTGATCAACCCCCGCTCTTCTGCCTCTGCTGAGAAGAGGTTTGAAAAGTTTGTTGGTGGTAAGGTTGGTATGTTTTATCCCAATGCTTTCCGATACATTGATCGCCTATTCGATCCCGCTGTTTACAAGAGCAGTGGGATCAGAGCCATGTTCATTGACCAAACCCCGTTTGTCCGTAGATCTGGAGGTAAGCTCCTCAATTTGTTTGGTGAACAGATCGGTGAAGGAAAGTCTGTGATTGAGCGATTCTCTGGACGGGTTGTTTCATTCCCACAGGCTTCAAAGGAGAGTCTGTTGCTTGAGAAGTTTGACGCCTATCCCTACATCGAATCTCCAAACAAGGAGTCGGTGGTTACCCGTGATAAGGATGGTACGCCCGTCAAGATTCAGATGACTCAAGAGCAGTATGAGAAGTTTGCCGTGGGAGTTGGACAACAGTTCAAACAGTATATTTTATCCAACTACAACATGAACAAGGAGTACTCGGAGAAGGATAAGGAATACATCAAGAAGAACATCCTAAAGACCTATGGTGATCTGCGGAAGACTTGGCGCAGGAAGGTCGGATCGCGGGAGTAGGCTAGTCGTAGTAGGTGCCGCCATTGACGGCCAACCACTGGTCAGCTAAAGCCCTGTTGTGGAGATTGGCTGGGCGGGATTCACGGTCCTGCTCCCACGGGCTTGAGTGCCACTCGTGGTAGAAGCAGTTGTGGATCTCCAACCCGCCCGATGACTTGATGATTCTTCTCATAACCATATCCCAAGCCTCGCGGCCAAGT
>Ga0209500_10000980_pt1 | contig 22597 bp, 35 predicted proteins | sample S_140212_EF_Meta_FD_187323 | JGI IMG/M metagenome (GOLD analysis project Ga0209500, IMG submission 187323) | Freshwater microbial communities from Lake Simoncouche, Canada to study carbon cycling - S_140212_EF_MetaG (SPAdes) (version 2) | ecosystem: Environmental > Aquatic > Freshwater > Lake ...
GACCAATGTCTTTGTACGCATATTTTCTCCTTACCAAGCCAACTCTTTTGCTGGGAAACGAATCTTACCCTCATAGTCAAGCTGTGACTGCTCGAACTCTGTCAAGTAGTCGTCACCGACAATGTTCCAGCTCAGGATATACTCACGATAAAACTCGTCATCGCTCTCGATCTTTGGACGTAAACAAAAGATTGCTTTGACAGCTTCCTCATCGCCACCTTTGAAACGCTTGATAACGTAATCGCTACCGCCCTTAGCTTTCCAGTATTGAGGACACTCGCCGGTGCCGTCCCAATCATGTGCGCCATAATTTTCATATACTTGAGTTGATATTACTAATTTCATATATTTCCTTCTTACTATGACTCTATTATAGCACATTTTGGACAAGTCGTCAAGCATTCCCTAGCAACTTGTATGGGTACTATAAAACGCTTGACAGAACACTTGAACGATGTTAAAATGCACACTAGGCCTTGATCCATTCAGCGTCATTATCTCTGAATATAATAGATTCCGCGCCATCATATTCATCGATTCTAAATTCTCGATTAACCTCAATCCAAGCTATCTGTAAATCATCAGCTCCACCATAATATCCTTTGGGATATTTCTCTTCGCAATATAATAGAATAGTTTCATAACTAGTATTATCCTCTACCATTTTGACGATAAAAGGATCAAATAATATCTCGGGATATTGATTATTCCAAGTATACCACCCAGACCCAAAATCTGGTGAATATAATACTGCTACTTTATTATCTCTTATTAACTTATTCATGATGAACCACTAATAGTAAATTACTGTTGTTAACCGCAGATAAATCCGCAGGTTGATATATTGCTTGTTCTCCATCCCAGCCATCTTCATCGTATCTGGGATGCTCTGGTTTAATATGATTAAATCGTACTATTTTGCCTGTCTTATGTGACTGAACTTGCACATATAATGGGAATATACCTTCAGTATAACTGCTAGGCATTACGATATAATCATGCCCATTCACACTCTTTCTAAATTCTAAATCCTTTAGATTATGTATTTTCTTAGATATATTTTGATTATATGTCGTCATATCAAGCACCTTGTGTCAAAACATATTTCGCCAGATTCTTCCAGTCGCCACCTTCAGCGCGAATCTTGGTCGTTGAGATTAATGAGCGTAAACTCAAATTCTCAATGCTGTTGCTAATGCTACGAATAAACGCAATTGCGTCAGCTTTATGCGATGTTTCAAACTCTGGCATAAATGCTTCGTCATTAATCAATACTTCCATACGCTCGATCTTTTGATCTTGTGTCATGCTCAAGTCAACGCACATAGCACGAGACTTAACAGCTTGGTCTACACGATCAAGATCCATATTACTGATAAACACAATGCTACCAGTAAACTTGAAATTCCTGGGCAGATCGTCATCTTTCATATCTGCATTCCAATTGATCCAGCGTTCGCCGTATGAATCTAACGCACCCTTGAGTAAGTTAAGCGCAACTGGGTCTTTGAGTACGCTATCGCAGTCGTCAAACACTAACACTTGGCCGTTGCCTTCGAACAATGTGCGATACAAACCCTTTGCTGTGCTGTAACCTTTCACAACACGATATGACTTACTAGTATTAATGCGCTCACCTTCTTCGAATGATGCTACATCTGTAGTGTCAATCAAGTTCTGTGCTTTGAGTGATTTCAAAACAGTATGAGTCTTTCCCAAGCCACCTTGACCTGTGATAATAGCAGATGCAATAGTTTTCTTAGCAACCATCGTCACCATTTGTTCAACAAATGCAAAACGCTTGTTGATACCAAACTCGTCAACCTTGGGTTGTGTGTTAACAGCGCCGCTGGTCAATTCAACTTGCAAACCCAGCTTAGCAATCTGGTCGCGCACATATGATTCGTGACGTGATCTTGAGACCATTTTGCCGTCAACAAAGCCCTCGAAACGATTCTTAGCTTTGTTAAATGTTACTTTTACACGCATATTAGCTCCTGTGTTTTGCGCTACAATGTCATTATTATAAATGCTTTTGGACACTTCGTCAAGCAAAGACCCTTTACTACGCCGGGTCTTTTGCATTTGCACATTATTTGCATTTGCATTATTTGACTGTTTTCTTGTGTTCATGTCCCAATTATAGCACATTTTGCACTATCTGTCAACCGAAAACCCTTATCATATCATGGTCTTTTGAATACCCTTACGGTTGACACGGATACTAAAAGATGTTATAATTATGACATGATTAGAAAAAAACGCATTGATCGTAAGCACATTGTCTACTGTCTGACTAACGTCGAGACAGGCGACTTTTATATTGGTATTACTCAGGGTTTCAGAAAAAGAGACCTTAAAATACGCGTACAAAAGCACATTAGACGAGCATTGACTGAGCATAAGTCCTGGGCGTTATGCGACGCTATCAGGTCCTACGGGGTCTCAGCGTTTGTTGCACAGGAACTTGCTGTCATCAGGGGCAAGCGTGAAGCACACGCTTTGGAAAGATCGCTAATAGGTGAGTTGGCGCCAACATTGAATTCACATTAATCATGAAAAAAAGCGGATGGAGAAAGAAACAGATTATGGATAATCGCGATATAAATAACTTACAGTTCTTAATGAATGCTTCCAATGAAGAATTTGAACAATGGTGTTTGCGTGCAACGCCAGATGATTATGATTATGCATTAAGTCTATTTAAGGCAAAACGTGCAATTGACATGATGCATCAATTAGAAACTCCTGTAAAGGATATATCTGAAGCAAAAGATGTATTAAAAAAATATATGCTTAAAGGTTAGTATAATGGGAAGACAATCGGATTGGTTTAATGCTGTTGGTTATAAACATACTTACGATTTAGGCGACAGGATAATGGGATTGTGGAATGGCATACCATTTGTCGGTAGTGTAGGTAATGATCGCTTGGTTAATCTTATTGACGGACCTGAGATTACTGTGCATTTAGATTTGCCTATTAGATTTGAAGACAAAATACATCGCATTATTATAACCAAGCACAAAGATGTGGTACGATTTAAATAAAGCTGATTGGATATTCTTATCCATTGTAGTATCAATTGAATTATGCGTTGTCATAATGGTATTGACATACTTAGCTAGATGCGTTATAATATAAAGATTCACAAGGAACAATATGGATTTTAGAACAGAGATTATTGATGTTACTCGACGTCATTATGAGACAAAAATCGAGCAACATCGAATCAATGCAGAGGTGATTCTTAATCATGTAGTTAGTATTGGATTAGGTGAAAATATCACTCAAGCATTTGATAATGAGATTGCTAAGATGTCAGAGTATGAGAATAAACTCTTGACATTGAAACACTATTTTAAATGAATAATGACTGGGCAGAAGAAGCTAGATTAAAAGCATTAAATGCTGCCCTTAAAGATATTAAATCTGGTAAAGATATAGATGTTGTATTAGAAACTATGTCTAAATCGTTAACCGCAAAGTTAATGCATCCTGTTATTGCTAAGATAAAGGATACTAAAATAGATTTAGATATTGAAGAACATAGAAGAACATATAATGAGGCGTTTAATAAATGTCTGATACGGAAATAGAATTAATTGCTAATCAAATGCGCGAAGCATTCGGGGATAATCTCCCCTCGCCGGTCCATTATCCAGCGTTATTCGATTACTATCTAAAACTATTTGTTTATTATTATAGAAAAGATTTAACACTATGATTGTTAATAATATTCCTAAACCTATTATAGATTATAATGTTAAACACGATCGTGTGGACAGACAAATCGATGATATTAAACGATTAGATGCGTTTAGATCAGATGCACATAATAAACAGCGTTTAGAAAAAGTAGATGCGAATATACAAGCAAATATAAACTATTTGCGTAAAAAAGAACTAGAAGAATTGAATCTATATACTGCGCACGATAAACGGCAAGAGTATTATGATTATAAAAGATTATTATTTGTTGGAATGAACTTTGACCGATATGCGTAATACAATATACATTGATATGGATGGAGTCGTTGCTGATTTTGATGGCTATGTCAGCAAACAGCTCGGCAGGTCTGTGCATTGGACAGACAGAACAATTACAAAATCAGAATGGGCTGAGCTAACCGCCATTGGTGATTTGTACTGGCGTTTGCCATTACTTGCTAATGCTACATCGCTTGTGGGTTATTGCTCAAGCATTGTGCCGAATTACAATGTAGAGTTTTTAACTGCGTTGCCCAGCAAGACAACGATGCCGGAAGCTGAAGATGATAAGACGCGTTGGATTAAAAAATACTTTCCAACGTACAAAGTCAACTTTGGTCCGTTCAGTACTGATAAATGGAAATGGTGCAAACCCGGAGACATCTTAATCGATGATAGAGTTTCCAATATTGAAGATTGGTATGAGAAGGGCAATGGTATTGCTATTCTATACAAAGATGATTTACTTAAAACTGTTGGTATACTTGACAGTGTTAAACATAAAAAAGATAGGATGAAATTTTAAATGAATAAACTAACTGAAGAGCTTGCTAAAGAAGCTGGCTTTATATTTTGGGATGAGACTGAAATCGGAGACGGCATTGATTGGTCTTGCGATTATACCAAATCACTTGAGGATTTTGTTGAACTAATCGTTGCCGAATGCGTTGATGCTGTGGAACAATCAGATACACATCATGCAGCTACATCATTTACGGTTACTATAGCACAGGCATCTAAAGTCAAAGCAATCAAGGCAATTAAAGATAGATTTTATGGTTAAATCAGCTTTATATTATTTTCTAGTGAGTGCAATTACAATTGCTATGGTTGTTTTACAGATTGTTCATCCGCAACCGTAAACTCGTCTCCAGCAATTACAAATGCTGTATCGGGATAATACTTCAAGCAATTATCCTTTAGTTCTTCAATCGTAGCACCTTGGGTTATAAACTTTTTAGTTTCATCTTCCCATAGATATATCAAGCCATCATACAATTCAATTGAACATATTACTGTGTTCTTTTGAATTTGGTCTATTGCTGTCTGTAATCTATACTGTAGTATTGCTTGCTTTCTTCTGAAGAAAATAAAGTTCAATAGTATATGCACCACAAATGCAAGGATTATAATTTCAAGTATACTCATTGGGTTAACCGTAGCTTGCGGCTGCTAAACCATATCTAGCAGTACCAACACCAGTTGTATCAGTTGCTACAACACCTGTGTTTGATACTAGATTGGTCATTGATAATACGCCGGGGGTACTAAGAGTACCATATCCAAAGATAGCTTTATCGGTACCGTAACCTGCGGCAGCTAGCTCTAATCTAGCTGTACCTACACCAGTTGTATCAGTTGCTACAACACCTGTATTTGATACGAGATTGGTCATTGATAACGGAGTACCGGAACTATTTTCACCATATCCAAAGATAGCTTTATCGGTACCGTAACCTGCGGCAGCCAAAAAACGTCTTGCAGTACCTACCCCTGTTGTATTTGTAGCAACTACGCCAGTATTTGATACTAGGTTGGTTATAGATGTGACGTCGTAGCCACCATATCCAAAAATAGCTTTATCAGTTCCATATCCAGCTGCTGCTAAAACGTATCTAGCAGTACCTACCCCTGTTGTATCTGTAGCAACTGTGCCAGTATTTGATACTTTATTTGTTGTAGATACGTCACCAGCTGCGCTGTTACCATATCCAAATATAGCTTTATCAGTACCATAGCCTGCGGCCGCAAGATAGAACCTAGCAGTACCAACCCCTGTAGTATCAGTAGCGACTACTCCTGCATTTGATACAAGATTGGTCATTGAAAATTTAGTAGAAGACTCAATCCCATATCCAAATATAGCCTTATCTGTGCCATAACCTGCGGCAGCCAGTCCGTATCTAATTTGACCAACACCTGTTGTATCAATGGCAACGATACCTGTATTGGAAACTAGGTTAGTTATTGCAGTGCGAGTATAACTAACAGCCATACCATATCCAAATATAGCTTTATTGCCGCCCGGAGGAGGAGGCAAATCCCATACTGCCATTGTCATATAAGTGCCGGGTGTTCCGCCGCCCATTGATATTCCGCTTATAATCATTTTTATTTTTCCTTAGAATGTTATGACGAATAACTTGAAGCTGCTAGTTGTTGTCTACCAGTACCTACACCTGTAGTATCTGTAGCCACAGCACCTGTATTAGATACTAAATTGGTAATTGAATATTTGGTGCCACCATTATTCTCACCATATCCAAATATTGCTTTATCTGAGCCATATGTCGCGGCCGTTAAATTAATTCTTGCAGTACCGACTCCTGTAACATCATTGCCAACAACGCCTGTGTTTGATACTTGATTGGTCATTGACTGAACCGCACCACCATTCCAACCATATCCAAAAATAGCTTTATCAGTACCATAACCCGCGGCCGCCAAATTCATTCTAGCGGTACCAACGCCTGTAGTATCAGTAGCTACAACCCCGGTGTTACTTACTCGATTTGTTTTTGTGTATATTCCGTATCCACTGAAATACCCATATCCAAATATTGCTTTATCCGTACCGTAACGGGCGGCCGCCAATCCACGGCTAACAGAACCAACACCTGTTGTATCTGTAGCAACAACACCTGTGTTTGATACTAGATTTGTCAACGACGTCTCATTAGAATAATTACTATCACACCCATATCCAAAGATAGCTTTATCAGCACCATAACCTGCGGCTGCTAGTGCCATTCTTGCAGTTCCAACACCAGTCGTATCTGTAGCAACAACACCTGTGTTTGATACTTTGTTGGTTAGCGATAATGCTGCTGCACTTGTTTTCCCATATCCAAATATTCCTTTATCCGTACCGTACCCGGCGGCTGCTAGGTTCCACCTAGCAGTACCTACACCGGCAATATCTGTAGCAACTACGCCCGCGCTTGATACTAAGTTGGTCATCGATAAGTCACTACCATTATATCCATATCCAAATATAGCTTTGTTTCCTGCAGGAGTTGTACTGGTATCATTGATAGTTAATGACGATGTGGTTGCTACTACTGGACCACTTTCACTACCTGTTCTAATTGATAAGGTAAATGTTTCTGCACCTTCTGTTGTATCATCTGCCGTCGGTGTTATGGTAAATGAACCAGTATTGTTTGTAATTGAAAATGATCCAGTATTGGCTGCAAAATCTCCAGCATTTGAATTTATTGTCCAATAATAAGTACCATTTGGAATAGAGCTTCCGCCTACATTTATAGTTAGAGCACTTCCTTCATTTATATTTGCTGCAGCTGCAGTTGCAACGTATAACGGAGTACTATCTCCCGTTATCATTGTCATATAAGTGCCGGGTGTTCCACCGCTAATAGATATTCCAGTTATAATCATTTTTGTTTTTCCTTAGAGTGTTAGTGTACCGGAACTTGTGAATGTTAGTACCGTTTTTCCGGGAGCATTCGCGGGAGTTGAAACTGATGCTCCAGGTGCAGACCCTGGATATGCTGGTGTCGGAATTGCAAGCATAACTCTGCCAGAGCCGCCTGCGCCACCTTGCCATGCGGTTGGACTTGGGCTAAAACCCGGACCACCATTACCACCACCGCCGCCGCTGCCAGTGTTGGTTGCACCCGCAGCGCCAGCAGTAGCGCCGGCCGGAGACGGATTAGCGCCTGCGCCACCGCCACCTGGACCACCTGCTCCGCCTGGGCCTGCTACACCTTGTGGGGTCCACATCGATCCGCCACCGCCACCGCCACCTGCAAAAGTAGATCCTGGTGCATAAATTGACCCAGGATAACCGGGGCCGCCCGAGCCACCGCCTTCTGGGTGTGTAGGTCCGTATGGAGCAACAGCATCACCACCTGTGCCGCCACCGCCACCGCCACCGCCACCTCCATAATAACCATATCCTCCAGGATTTCCCTGTCCGGGTGTTCCTGTTCCGCCTGTAGTCGCATATCCGCCGCCACCACTACCACCAGGCCCACTACCACCATGGCCACCACCAATTGCTTGTATAGTTGTTAACCCGGATCCTGAAATATTACTATTAAATCCTTTGGTGCCGGTTGTACCAGTAACAGCGCCGCCTGCACCAACTAGAATTGTGTATGTTGTTCCAGGATTAAGCGACGTTGTTCCTTCAAATGCTCCGCCAGCACCACCGCCTCCTGCACCATTACCGCCACCGGCAGGGTAGCCAGCACCACCGCCGCCAATTATTAAATAAGTTACTGAAACTGCTGTAGGTGTTAAACTTGTATCACTTATTGTCAAGGAAGAAGTTGTTGCTACAACAGTACCACTTGTACTACCTGTTCTAATTGATACCGTAAATGTCTCTGCACCTTCTGTTGTCACATCAGCTAGTGCTGTTACTGTAAATGAACCAGTGTTGTTTGCAATTGCAAATGAACCCGATACAATATTAGATGTAAAATCTAATGTATTTGATGTGATATTATTTACTGTCCAATAATATGTTCCATCCGGAATATAACTACCGGAAACAGTAATAGTTAAATTGCTTCCTTCACTTACATTTGCAGTTGCTGCAGTTGCAATATACAATGGTGTGGGTTCTGCAAGAAATGTCATAACAGTGCCAGGTGTTCCCCCGCTAATAGATATTCCGCTTAGAATCATTTTTTTCCTTAGAATGTTATTGACCCTGATTGCCAGAATCTGTAAATTATGTTTCCGCCGGATAATATCACATTGGGATTGCCGGTTGTTGCAGTAGCGGTTGCGTATGTGTTTGCATAACTAACAATTACAATGCCAGAACCTCCAGATCCACCAACAGAGGCGCTAGAACCATTAGCACCTCCACCGCCACCGCCGGTATTATTAGAACCATTAGTAGAATTTCCAGCACCACCGCCACCATCACCACCTGCACCTGCAGTACCGCCAGTACTTGCTCGGAAACCACCTCCACCGCCTCCGGCGCGAGTAATGCTTGAACCCGTAACTGAAGATGCTATTCCACTACCGCCGGCGCCGCCATTTCTGGTGCTGTTTCCATCCGCGCCTACTGTATAAGCACCACCGCCGCCACCACCGCCGTCATCATTAGAAGCACCGCCCCTACTACCCTGTCCCGCAGTTCCATTTCCGTAGTTGGCTACCCCTATTTTTCTAGCACCACCACCGCCGGCGCCACCACTACCGGCCTGCCCCACATTAAGTCCGCCAGAATCTTTAGCCGCTCCAAAACCCCCTCCGATTGAGGTTATAGACGAGAATACAGAATCACTCCCTGCAGTGCCACTTCCTGCAGCGGTAGCGCTGCCACCATTGCCGCCGGCACCAACAGTTACTGTAATTTCAATTCCCGAAGACACCGCAAAGCCTGTTGCAGTTCTATATCCACCAGCGCCACCGCCACCAGAACCAATTTGGTCACCACTAGTACCACCGCCACCCCCACCACCAGCAACTACAAGATATTCTACCGTAGGTGTAACCTGGGTAGAAGGAATATCCTCCCCTGTAGGCCAAACAGCATATGGGCCGAGGCCCCCACCTATATCTACTCCGCTTATGATCATTTTTTCTTTTTCTTTATGGATACCACTGTAGATGGTTTCTCTTGTTTTGTTTCAAGTGCGGGTGTTGTCTGATTAGAAAGTTGTAGCATAATATCTTTCTGCTCTAACAATACTGTTTCTTTAGGAACAAGTCCAACCATCTTAAGTGCTTCTAGTGTTTGTGGATTACTCATTGCATTAAGTAGCTTAGCAGGGCTAGGTCTACCCATTGCAATGATTTCGGATTGTATCTCACGACCAACCATAACAGTAAACTCATAATTGGCATTGGCCTCAAACATCTCATCATCTGTATATGGCGTACCATCTTCATGCTTTAATCTAGTTGGTTCTACCTCAGCATAGATCTCTGCCATAATCTTTTCAAGTATTTTAATCTCTTTACGGTTAAGATCAAACGCATGCTTTTGATCGTCCAAATGAGATTCCAACTCAATAATTTCAGCTTGCAGATTAAGAATAATATGTGGCAACGCCGGTACTGTTTTAAGGTGCTTTAGTTCTTCAAGTTTTGCTTGATACTTTAGTGCTGCTACTTCTTCAAGTACTGCTGCTCTGTTTCTTCCAACTAAAAACCCCTGTAGTGTTTTTAATTTTTCCCACGGTGTGTTACCAATAACTTGATAACGATAATTAAATTCTGAATTTAGATTTGAAGCCATAATGATTCCTCATAACGATGTTTAAAATTATATTTATAGGTTGAGATTTACTCTCTAGGATAATCTGGGAATGGAACCCAGCTTACTGTAGCATCATCCCATAGGTATGGAAAGCCATCAGTTGGAGGAGCAACAGGCGCAACATATGTAGTTGCTGCCTCATCCCATGTCCATGAAGCTGGATGCTCTGCATTAAATGCGTTTTCTCTTGCTTGTGCAATTTCCTCAGCTGTTGGAGGAGTTGTGTTTTCTATCATTTTGTTTTCCTTTTTAAAAAATTTATGTTGTTGAATATCCGGCTGCCGCCAAAGTGTATCTAGCAGTACCCACACCTGTTGTGTCGGTAGCAACAACACCTGTATTATTTACTAAGTTTGTCATTGATAAGCTACCGCTAATATACCCATATCCAAATATTGCTTTATCAGTACCATATCCAGCGGCAGCAAGATATTGTCTAGCAGTACCAACGCCTGTTGTGTCGGTAGCAACAACACCTGTGTTTGATACTACGTTGGTTACGGATGTATTTGACCCAGCATTTCCGTATCCAAAAATAGCTTTATCAGTGCCATAACCAGCGGCTGCTAGACCTTGTCTAGCAGTACCAACCCCAGTAGTATCTGTGGCCACTACTCCGGTGTTTGATACTAAATTAGTCAGGGAATACAAAGTAGGACTGTTAAATCCATATCCAAAAATAGCTTTGTCTGTCCCGTAACCTGCGGCGGCTAGCCCATTTCTAACAGTACCGACACCAGTTGTATCAGTAGCTACAACACCGGTGTTTGACACTAGGTTAGTAACTGCAGTATTAGCAGGAACAGTATTATATCCATATCCAAAAATAGCTTTATCAGTGCCATAACCAGCGGCCGCTAATAATTGTCTAGCAGTACCGACACCAGTTGTGTCAGTAGCTACTACTCCAGTATTTGATACTAGGTTGGTTATTGCTGTATTTGTGCCGGTAGTTCCATATCCAAAAATAGCTTTATCAGTGCCATAACCTGCGGCCGCTAAATAATATCTAGCAGTGCCAACGCCAGTTGTGTCAGTAGCTACTACTCCAGTATTTGATACTAGGTTGGTTATTGAAGAACCACTATTACCATATCCATACCCAAATATAGCTTTTGTAGTGCTAGTGGCCGCGGCAGGCGCATCCCCCATATCCCAACCAACGTATGGGCCGGCACCGCTAATTATATTTACTCCGTCTACTATCATTTTGTTTTCCTTAGAATGTGATTGAACCAGATGAAGTCCATTTGTATACTCTATCCGCGCCATCTATCAGAGGATATCCTGGAGCTACTCCGGTTGTCGAACTAGCAGCACCTATTGCAGTAGGATATCTCATTATTACAACACCGCCACCACCAGCGCCACCTGATTTGGCAACTCGGCTACCAGACGGTGCATTACCATTGTAAAGTGCACCACCTCCGCCACCGCCTGTACCCGGACCGCCTGCACTGCCGTCTGCACCAACCCACATATTTCCGTCATTACCGCCAGCGCCGCCACCACCTTGTCCACCACCGCCACCGCTAGAGGCCCATGAACCACCGCCGCCACCGCCTCCATAGTATGTAGCCGAACTAGTTGGCCATTCTATACCTGGGCCACCTGGGCCACCGTATCCACTACTACCTGTACTGCCTGCGCCGCCAGCACCACCGCCACCCCCGCCACCACAATAATTATTGGCGCCGGGTGCTGTTTGATTACCACCGTCATACCCTTGTCTTGGTCCTGGATTATACGGAGATCCTGGGTATACACCTTTACCGCCAGTATAATTTTTATTATATGCACTATCACCTGCACCGCCGCCTGAGCCCCCATTTCCTCCAGGCCAGCCGCTATTGTCACCGAGACCGCCAGAACCGCCACCATATGTAGTTATAGTTGTTAAACCTGTTGCAGAAACTGTACTCTGAGCACCTGAACTACCTGCTCCAGAAGGCGGCCCGCCACCTCCACCTCCACCGATTGAAATTGTATGAGCTACGCCAAAACTTGCATTAATAGTTCCAGTTAATGCGCCACCCGCACCACCGCCACCAGCTGCAACATACCCGTTATAATTGCCTGAACCGCCGCCACCACCACCGCCTGCAACTACCAAATATGATACTGTTACACTTAAAGCGCTTGTAGTAGTACTATTACTTGGTGCACTTGCCGCACTTGTTCCTGCTGAATTTGTAGCAGTCACTGTAAATGTATAACTGGTACTTTGTGTTAATCCTGTGACACTAATAGTACCAGATCCTGCTTGATTTAGTGTGGCCGTAACATTTCCCGGAGTACTTGTTGCGGTATATGATGTAATGGTTGCGCCTCCATCATTAATCGGTGCAGTGAATGTGACATTAGCTGTTGTAGCACCCGTAGCAGTTGCTGTACCTATTGTAGGTGGTGCTGGAATTTTTTTCGGCTCTCCCATTGACCAACTAACGAATGCGCCAGGTGTTCCGCCACCTATGTTTACTCCGCTTATTAACATTTTGTTATTCCTTAGAATGTAATTGAGCCAGATGAATTAAAGGTATAATTTCTATATCCCGCTGCCACCACTACAACGGGTGTGCCTACTGTATTTGAAGCAGCTGCATATGAATCAGGATATCTAATAACTACAATGCCTGGACCGCCAGTGCCACCACTAAAAGATCCATATGGTTGAGGAGCAGCAACTCCGGCGCCACCTCCACCTCCGCCTGTATTAGTAGTACCAGGAGTTCCTACCCCATTGCCCGGCCCGTTTCCAGGGCCACCACCACCTTGGCCACCACCACCACCACCTGCATAACCAACGCCATAGTTGGAGAAGGAGCCACCGCCACCCCCACCCGCATAGTATACAGCTGAACCAGTTGGCCATTCTATACCTGGGCCACCTGAACCACCATAATTGAAACCATAACTACCTGCGCCACCAGCTCCACCACCGCCACCTCCGCCATACCCTGTATAGCTAGGAGTGCCCGAGGGAGGAGAATCATTGCCACCATCATATCCTTGTCTTGGCCCTGGGTTATACGGAGATCCTGGATATACACCTTTACCGCCAGAGTAAATTCTGTTATAGTTAAATGCTGGGCCCATACCGCCTCCAGATCCACCATCGCCACCTGCTGTGCCTGCTGTTTGGTTTCCTCCACCACCAGCTCCCCCACCGTACGCATATATTGTTGTTAATCCTGTTGCAGTAATACTACTTGCGGTACCTTGGTATCCTGTACCAGTGGGACTTGGATTGCCTGCGCCACCTGCGCCTCCGGTACCAACTGTTACTGTAAATGCCACACCCGGCGATGCATTGATATTGCCAGATAATAGGCCACCTGCGCCCCCACCTCCAGAAGCGCTATATTGGTTAGCGTTTGATCTTCCACCACCGCCTCCACCGCCAGCAACGACCAAATATTCAAACGGGGTAACTACAGGAGTTGTACTCGTATCACTTATAGTTAATGAAGAAGTTGTTGCTACAACAGTACCACTTGTGCTGCCTGTTCTAATTGATAAGGTGAATGTTTCTGCACCCTCAGTTGTCAAATCAGCAGTAGGCAGTATGTTAAATGATCCTGAATTATTTGCAATTGCAAATGATCCAGTGTTTGCTGTAAAATCTCCAGCATTTGAATTTATTGTCCAATAATACGTATTATCGGGAATTCTACTACCGCTGACACTAATAGTTAAATTGCTTCCTTCGCTTACATTTGCAGTTGCTGCAGATATAATGTATAAAGGATTATTATCAACAAGCCCCATTGTAAATTGTCCGCCTGGGCTTGTCCAACCGCCCATGTTTACTCCGCTTATTATCATTTCTTTTCCTTAGAATGTGATTGTGCCTGGACTAATCCATCTGTATACTCGGTAACCCCCAGCTGTTGTTATAGTAACAGAACCTGTTGTATTCGATGCGGCTGCATATGAATCAGGATATTGTATTGCGGCTACACCAGGATTAGCGGCCTGGCCGGTACTATACGGTGTTGCTGAACCCCAATCAGTACCAATATTATTCCAAGAGGAAGAATTCCAATCTCTTTGACCACCTGCGCCACCGGCTCCGCCAGCAATGTTTGTGCCGATTGTTGTAGAGCCAGATCCTCCGCCACCGCCTCCCCCGCTAAATGTCCCAGGACTCCCTGCACCACCTGGAGCATAATAGCCACCCACACCCCCTGTACCGCCTGTTGCAGTATTTCCGTCTCCTACTGCGCCCCCGCCGCCGGCAAAACCGGGCCAGCCTGGATCATTTGGGTTATTATTTGAAGCAGCGCCACCGCCACCACCATATGCAGTTCTAGTGAAACCTGTACCAACTAACATAGTAGATGCGCCGCTTGAAGTGCCAACTGTTACAGTCAATCCGGTAGTAATATTTGTACTGCCATATGAAGCCCCACCAGATCCGCCGCCGCCGCCATAACTACGGCCTGGCCCACCCGATGCTCCACTTGCACCAACGACCAAATATGTTATAGGAATTGTAGCTGAAGCTGTAGTAGTACTATTACTTGATTCACTTGCTGCACTAGTACCAACTGAATTTGTGGCAGTAACTGTAAATGTGTAACTTGTACTTGCGGTTAATCCGGTTACTGTAATAGTACCAGACCCTGCTTGATTTAATGTACCTGTGATTCCACCTGGACTACTTGTTGCAGTATATGACGTAATATTTGCACCACCGTTATTAGTCGGTGCAGTAAATGTTACGTTTGCAGTTGTAGCACCTGTAGCAGTTGCTGTACCTATTGTGGGTGGCGCTGGAATTTTTATAGGTTCTGCCAACCCCATTACAAATGCTGGGCCACCGCCGCCAAAATTTACTCCGCTTATTATCATTTGATATTCCTTATACGTTTGCTGTATTGGTGTTTGGATAAGATCTATTCACACCCCATATAATACGAACTGCGCCGTTTACGCCTGGGGCGCCTGTGGAGCCGCCGCCAAATCTGGTTCCATATCCACCGCCGGTACCGCCTCCTCCATATCCAGTGGGAGAAGTAGGATCGGCCGAACCAGCACCCCCTATGGTTCCTGTGCCTGGGCTAGGCGAAGGGTACGTTGCCCCAGAACCACCGGTGCCACCTGTTCCATTTGTGCCAAGGCCGTAAATACCAACGCCACCACCTTTACCACTATCGCTGCCAATAAATCTACCATCGTCATATTGATAATCTCCGGCTCCGCCACCACCACCACCACCGCCACCTGTGCTGTTGGCCCCTGTTGCTCCATTTGCGGGTGCTGAATTACGATTACCAGATCTGCCGCCATCGCCACCGGGAGCAGTATACCCACCGGCACCACCGCCACCACCGCAAGACTTGCCATCTGTAAAACCACCATATGAACCCAAGTTAGTGAACCCTGTGCCTGCAGTACCACCGTTGCCGCCACCATCACCAACGTATCCTCCGCCAGCACCCCCTGCAGTAGGGCCCGCTGGATAGTTATTGCCTGCAGTGCCGCCTACGCCGCTAACAGTAGGGGCTCCTATGAAATATGATGTGCCTCCAGAACTAGGAGACGGTTGACTAAGACCTGCTGCGCCAACAACAACTGTGTAAGGAGATCCTGGTGTTACAGGAATATTATTTTTCCAACCTAGACCACCTCCCCCGCCAGATGAACCTCCAGGTGCAGAAGGTGCCGCCGGCCATGCACCGCCACCACCGCCGCCACCGACTGCAACAACTGATACTGAGGTTGTGCCAACAGGAGCAACCCATGAATATGTACCAGCAGTTAAAAATTCTGATTGACCACTAGGTGGAATAGGCGCGGCCGACAATGTAAATGTCAATGGTGTCCCTGTTCCTGGTCCAGGTAATACTGTAACGTTATTTATTATCATTTGCTATTCCTTAGAATGTGATTGAGCCTGAACTAGTAAATACGTATCTCCTATAACCGCCAGATACTGTATAGTTAGGGCTTCCTGTTGTAGTTGTTGCTGCAGGATAAGTGTCTCCGTATCTAATGACTACAATTCCGTTACCTGAATTGCCCGCTCCTACATTATATAATCCAGATCCCCCGTCACCGTAATTACCCGATCCTGTTAATGCTCCAACCGGCGGCCCGCTGTAGTATGTACTACCATTTGATCCAGGCCCACCTGAACAATAAGTGTAGCTAGTACCAGTTATATCATTGGATACACCTGGGCCTCCAGTAAGCCCGGAACCTGCCCCGCCTGCACCGCCGCCACTTCCATATCCTCCTGCAGATCCACCATCATATCCTTGTCTAGGTGCGTCTATATAAGTAGATCCTGGATATACACCTTTAGCTCCTGCACCGCCAGATCCTCCGTTGGCGCCGGTTAAACCATTTCCACCTTTGCCGCCACCATATGAAGTTAAACCAAATGCACTGGAATTTGTACCATTTACATTATAACCACCGCCTGCGCCAATTGTAATAGTATATTGTGTTCCGAGAGTTGGAGTAAATTTACTACTACCTATGGTAGTTAGATATCCACCTGCGCCTGCGCCACCACCGCCAATGTCTCCTCTACCGCCACCACCGCCGCCGGCTACTATAAGATAATCAATTGACAATGGCGGTGGAACATAATTATCTGCCAATGTAAACCTAAGAGGTGTTCCTGAACCCGTAAACCCTGATAATGTAACGTTTTCTACTATCATTTATGTTTCCTTAGAATAGTTTAATATCCAAATCTTGTTTTATACTTAGCATGTTCTTCTTGTATTTGTGCTAAGGATAATTCTTTATCCCATACTTTAACGAATCCTACATCAGCATCTACTCCTTCAGAAATAGAAGTAGGGGATGCATATCTACCAAATAATCTCAATCCATTAAAGCCGCTATTAAAGTTATCAGTACCATTTGTAGTAGATGGTGCTGTACCGGTAGCTATATAACTTTTAGATTTCTCAGCATCTGTTGTTCCCGTAGAAGTAAACCATATGAAGTGCCAATTGGTATCTGCTACAGTATCGGTTGGTCCTATAAATCCCTCAGTGAATGCAATATTCATACGAGCTGTACCTGAACCCCATAATCCCATTAAGAAATCAGGAGAATCTGAATTAGCATTAAGTAATCTACCTGGGGTAGTTCCATTCCATTTATATGCCATGCCAACAGTATATGCCTGTGCACCGCCACTATAATTAGGACCGAATGCCAAGAAGTTTGTGTTGCTTGCAGTAGTTACTCTAAACACACCACCATTTACACTATTCCAGCTAATGTTATTTCCAGGATTTGCCACACTAATAGCATATGCGCCTGTGCCAGCTACTATATTTCCATCTGTAGGTACTGCTGAGTAATATGCTGCATCAAAATCTATAACAGGTAGTAACGGTGGAGGAGTAGTGATAATTTTCATTCCACCTAATAATTGCAAGCCATCTAATATTCGCATCTTATGCCTTTAAATTCTTGATATGGGTTTTATGAACACGGCATTGCACCTGGCCGTTGTAATAATCTTCTGTCTCTAAAACTCGTCTATCCATTTGTTCTCTTGCTTCTAAATAATTGCACAACCCCTTGTTAGGGCATATATGCAGTATTTCTCGTATAAAACTATCTGCGCCGTGTTTTTCCACATCAGCTTTAACTTCATCAGATGAAGACCAATAATCTCTCCAATCTGACTCAACTTTTAATCGTTTCTTCTTGCCCTTAACAACCTTTGTCCTACGAAACCAAAACAACTTTTTACCTATATACTTCCGATTCGTGGCAGTATTAGTAATCAAGTACACATAACCATAAGCTTCTTCTGGAACAGTTTCTAAGGGCTTTTCTTTATAAATCCACATCTAAATACCAATATTAAATTAGTATTTATACAGGTTCCCAATAGTCGTTTCCATCCGAAAAGTTATCACCCTCATCCCTAGGGGGTACAAAGAAGTAATCATCGGGATTTGTCATTATATCTTCAGCATCTTCGGCTAATTCGCCGGTACCCATAATGCCAGCTCTTTGTAGCATTTGGGTTTGTATAGACTTTTTATATCTATGCTCTTCGGATTCTTCACGACTCATATATGCCGCTTGCTTTTCCGAAAAGACTTTCTTCTGTTCTTCATTCCATTGTCGGGAATTGGCACAAGCCCGAGAACAGAAAGTTCCGGGCTTGTTATGAACAGTACCACATTTAGGACAAGTCTTCGTCATCCTCTTCTTTATCTTCCATTTCTGCACCGCAGAAAGGACAATTCGTTACTGTGTAGTAATCTTCGTCAAGTGTATGACTTATCTTGAAGACTGCATCGCATTCGACGCATTCATAGATTTTTCTGGCCATTGTGCTCCTCTTTTCTTAGCTTCTGCGTCAAATACTCGCTGACGTAAATCAGATGAGCTGAAGAAGTGATCTCGTTTGTTAAAATATAACTCTATTCCGCGTTTCATGCAAATCTCTTTGCCGGTATAGTCTGTATCTTTATATTCCTCGCCCAAGATGCGAACATCAATAGGTAAAGCCATGAAGATGTCTTCAAGTTCTTTTTCTGTCGAATATACTATAATCTCATCAACATGTTTACATGCCGATACTTGAATCTGTCTTTCAATAATAGACTGAACCGGTTTGTTTTTAGTTTGTCTATCAAGCGTAGGATCAACTTGAATCGCTGCAATTAGATAATCGCATTGACGCTTTGCCTCTTCGAGCATAATGACATGCCCAGAGTGAAAAAGATCAAATGTTGAACAAGTCAAACCAATTTTTTTATTTGTACTCATATTTTCTCCACTTCAATGTTACATTTATTTAAAAATTCTATACCATCTGTATTTCTATAACTATTTCTATAAAATACTTTTTTAATGCCCGCTATATGTATAAGTTTTGCACAATCAAAACAAGGTGCATAGGTAATATACATTGTAGCACCCGCACCCGATTCATTAGACTGAGCTAGCTTACCAATAGCATTCATTTCAGCATGAATAACTTCTTGCTTTGTTTCATATCTATATGTTCCCATAGTATGCCAAGGGCCGCCCGGATCTATTACATATTGTGATTCTTCATATATTTCATTCTCACAATTATTATCCCATCCAGCAGGAGTACCGTTGTATCCAATAGATATAATTCTATTATCTTTTTCAACAACCGCACCAACCTTTAATCGTTTAGCTGAAGATAGAGCAGCATAACTTTCTGCTGCTTGCATATGTGCATTATCAAATTTATTCGGCATTCCATTTTCCTATAGGACATTTAGCAATAGGTATCATAGTCTTTGCCCATATAGAGCAACCACATTTATCGCATACCTTAGCGCCAATAATAGTAGTAAGATGTTCGCATTTATTGCAAATATCCCTACGCTTTTCAGTAAAGGTTATTTTTCTATCTTCACCCATTTTTTACAATAATATTCTGGACGCACTTTGGCATCCCAAGTTTTACAATACTTTGTGCCAGGTACATAAGCACCGCAGTTGGCACAATTCTTATCACCTTTGGCTTTTTCATACGCAGGTGGTAGCTTTGCTGATATTAACGCACCATCGGCATAATGCCTGGGTGCAATTACTTCTTTAAATGATTTCATTTTTGTTTTGCCCAAACATCTTCCCAAGAACCAGTTTGAGCAGCTTTAGCATAGTCGGTTGCTCTATTCTCAAAGAAGTTAGTGTGAATTGGTGCGTTAATCATTTCCTCTACCCACGGTAACGGATTCTTTTTAACTTTCATAATACCCTTAAGACCAAGACTAATAAGTCGACGATCAGTAATATAGCGAATATATTGTTTGACATCAGCCGATGACAAATTCTCCATAGCACCCATAGCGAATGCCAGATCAATAAATCTATCCTCAAGCATAACCATTTGTTCAGCAATTGTATACAACTGACCTTTTAGTTCATCGTTCCATATCTCGTTATTTTCTTGTATGTATGTTCTGAATAACTTAATCATTCCTTCACAGTGTTGAGTCTCATCCACAATAGACCAAGTAACAATTTGACCCATCCCTTTCATCTTACCATGACGAGGAAAATTTAACAACATGATAAAGGAACTAAACAACTGCATGCCTTCCGTAAATGCTGAGAAGATAGCAATATGTTTTGCTGTGTTTTCTTTTGTAGAGTTTTGTTGAGATATATTTAAGACATAATCATGCTTAGCTTTCATTTCTTCATATGCTAAGAACTCATTATACATTGTCTCAGGCAATCCCAATGTCTCAATCAAATGAGAATATGCTGCAATATGTAGCGCTTCGCGTGCCGCAAATCCCAATAGCATCATGCGTACTTCAGGCTGTGGGAAATATGGCAAGTAATTGTTGACATATCCGCCAGCAACATCAATATCACCTTGAGTAAAGAATCTAAAGATGTGTGTTAAGAATTGTTTTTCTTCTGCGCTTAGCTTCTTTTTCCAATCTTTAACATCTTCTACCATTGGTACTTCGGTGTGCATCCAATGAGATTGCTCGTGCTTCAACCAGGCATCATATGCCCATGGATAATTAAATGGCTTAAAGGAATCTCGTGTATCTGCAAGATTCGATTTTAGTTTTTTAATCATTAAACCATTCCTGTAATTGTTTTGTATTCTGCATACCAACTAAGCGTTTTAATACAGTACCATCCTCAATCATTACCATTGTAGGTACACCACGAATACCATACTCAATAGCAACATCAGAATCTTTATCAATATCAACAACCTCAATTGGTAAGTTGGTTTGTACATCTTCTAATGTTTTGGCCAACATTTTACATGGCTGGCACCATGATGCTGTAAATCTTATTACTTTTTTCATTTTTATCCTTCACATGCTAGACAAACGTCTTCTGTTGCTAATGCTTTCAAGTCAATCTCTTCCATGACCTGACGCTCTATTTTCTTTGATATCTTATCTGCTTTACCAATCTTTTCAGAACGGCAATAGTATAATGTCTTTAGGCCTTGTTTCCACGCTTGAAAGTGAACAGCATGAATATACTTAATATTACTATCTGGTCTAAAGAATAGATTAAGAGATTGTGCCTGATCTATATATTGCTGTCTATCAGCAGCGTGTTGTACTACCCAACGCTGATCTATTTCCATGGATGTTTTAAACACATCCTTTGTCCAGTCATCTAAGATATCAAGATGTTGAACCGACCCATCATTTGCAATAATGCTAGACCAAATTTCATTATAGTCTAATTTACTATTTTCCGCACATTTGTCGTTGATAATTTTATCTAACCATTTGTTTTTGTTTAACGATGATCCGCTGAGAGTATCTTGTCTATACGCGTTCGCACGAAGGGGCTCAATAGAAGGGGAAGTATTGCCCATAATGATAGAAGAAGAAGCGTTTGGAGCAACAGCAAGCATATGAGAGAAACGGCGTCCAGTACCTGCCGCATCAGGTGCCTCACCTCGTTCTTTACCCAATTGAATGTTAGCATTATCTAGTTCCTTACGAATGTATCCAAATATCTTATGATTCAATCCTGTTGCTGATGCTGATTCCCACGGGAGATTGTTCTTTTGTAAAAGAGCATGCCAACCGAGAGCACCAATACCAATAGACCGTTCGCGGCTAGCGCTAAATCGTGCGCGCGATATGCTGTCAGGAGCATTATCAATGAAATACTGCAAGACGTTATCGAGCATCTCCGCAACGTCCCGAAGAAAAAGTTTGTCATCTTTCCAATCATCATAATACTCCAAGTTCAAAGAGGACAAGCAACATACCGCAGTACGATCTTTATCCGTAGGTAAAATAATTTCACTGCACAAATTAGATTGTTTAATACTTAGTCCCAACTTCTTTTGGAACTCAGGCATTGCTCTATTACTACTGTCGATAAAATGTAAATAGGGCTCGCCTGTTTGCATACGCATATCTAGAATGCGTTGCCATAATTCTCTTGCTGATACTGTATCTCTAACTTCGCCATTGTGAGGATCTTTTAATTCCCATGTATCATCCATCTCTGGATCAATCATAGCGCGCTCAATTAAATGCATAAAGTCATCGGTAATATTAATACCATGATGCAGATTTAAACAACGCATATTGGGATCGCCTGTTGGCTTTCTCATCTCTAAAAAGATAAGAATATCGGGATGAGATATATTAAGATAAGCAGCATAAGACCCCCGCCTTGTCCGCCCCTGTCTGTATGCCAAACTACTAGCGTCATAAGTACGAAGATGAGGCATAACCCCAACGCTTTTATCATCTGAAGAACGAATTCCGATTCCAATTCCAACTCCTCCGCCCATCATGGACAACCAGTTTACTTCGGCAAGACAATCAACCAAACCTTCCGCACTATCATGTAGATAAGGTAGGAAACATGATATAGGAAGGCCG
>Ga0209500_10000981_pt1 | contig 22591 bp, 41 predicted proteins | sample S_140212_EF_Meta_FD_187323 | JGI IMG/M metagenome (GOLD analysis project Ga0209500, IMG submission 187323) | Freshwater microbial communities from Lake Simoncouche, Canada to study carbon cycling - S_140212_EF_MetaG (SPAdes) (version 2) | ecosystem: Environmental > Aquatic > Freshwater > Lake ...
ATAGACGCCCCCCTTGTGTTTGTAGAATAAAGACCGCCCCCCTATTTAGATTTCTTAGAGGCTCTGCGCTCGGCGCGGTTCACCGGAGCCGTTGGCTCCGTGCGCGCTGCGAGTTGCCAGATCAACGGTCGCCAGTGCTTCTCGTAGATCAGGTCGGCGTCGTAGTGCAAGGCGAACTCGCGCACCTTCGCTCGGTCCACAGATTTATTCTTTGTCTCCTGATAGTTCATCTCCAGCGCGCCGTGGATCTGCCGCGTGTCAGGCACGATCCAGTACGACCCCTGGAACTCATCCCATATCTTCTGTCCGTGGATTAGCGTGCTGTGTGGTCCTGCCAACTCTGCACTGCCAGCGAACTGGCTCACGATGACTGGCGTGCCGCACGCCTGAGCCTCCACCGTAGGGATGCCGAAGCCCTCGCCCATTGAGGTAGCGAGCAGGACATCAGCGGCTGAGTAGATGTGCTTGAGATGTTCGGTCGGTATGCCGTTGCGGAACGCCATCTGCTCTGGCCACCTGAAGCGATCCATCGGTGCGCCAATGAAGTTCAGGTAGCGCGGCAGATTCATCCCATCGCTGATCCCTTCAGGCTCGGTGTGGATGTACGCCCAAGCGTCTGGGTGCTTCTTCATATGCTCACTTAGTGCGAGCAGGTTCTCGGCGAACGCCTTGCGGATCGGGAGCCTACCGCGGTTGGCAGCGTTCATCACGACGAGGTGTGCGTCCTCTGGGATTCCCATTGCCTTGCGACCATCTCGTCCGACATCCGTGAACATCTCTTTGGTGTCAATGGCGTGCGGGATGTAGGTCACCAACTCCTTTGGCATACCGATCTTAAGCAACTGCTCCTGACCGAAGCGGGTCATCGCAATGGCGAACGCGCCTGTCTTATTGAAGAAGTCCACCACGCCGGGCGGCACAGGGTCGTGATCGATTGGAACCCACCACGCCAGGTTCAACTGCTTCAACTGCTCAGCGACGGCAACCATCGGCCAGGCGTCAAAGAGTCCGATGCTGACGCCGCCCCACGCCTTCAGGTGCTGAGGGAAGATGTCAGTGCTGTATTGCTTCAAGCCATCAGCGAAGACTGGGATGCCGTTGAAGTTCAGGCTCGCAGCGGCGCCAAAGTTGCTGACCACCGCAACCTCGTGAGCGTCCTGCTTTAGCCGGAGTACGACCTGCGCGGTCTGCTGCCCATAGCCCGATGGGATGTGTGGTGCGTTGCTATACCAGCCGATCCTCATTGCGTCCTCCTACTTGTGCCGCGTCTCTCTGCCGTGGCAAGGTCTACATACTACGCGAAGCCTGTGCTCTGGTGCGAGCAGTGGGCCGCCCTTGCTGATCGGATCAAGGTGGTCCACGGTCAAGTCGGTGGTCTTGCCACAGACTTCGCACCACGGTCGCTTGCTCCTGATCTGACTGCTCAACTTGCGCCACGCTGGGTCAAGGTAGGGATTAGGTCTGCCCTCCTTCCACTTGGCTTGGGCTGCCGCTCGATGTGTCTGGCATCGGTTGCCCACCATCGTCAGCACACCGCAATCCAAGCAGGGGCGCTGGAAGGTCACGCCTTCGGGAACTCTGGCAGCGGCAGGTTGGGAGCCAGCACCTTAGCGATGTGATCGACCACGCGCTCAGTTGCATTGACATACTGCGGCTCAAAGATTGCCCAGCCGATCTTGCCGAAGGCTTCCTCCATTGCCTCAACAGTCTGATCAAGTCGAGCAGTGACGATGTGCAGCATCTCGTGCGCGAGGATCTCGCGTTGGTGTTCTGGCGTCTGCTTCCAGAAGTCATAGGAGACGCGCAGTTCGGCAGACTCTGCCTGCTCGTGCGGGTTGATGTCAGCCCACGCCTCAACATCCGATGCCTCGCGGATCACGGTGACCTTCCAGACGGTGATGCCTAGCGCCTCTTGCATTTCAGCGACATAGGACTCAAGCGCGTCAAACCTGTCTGGCTTTGGTGTCGGTGCCACGAGTCCTCCTCTGTCCCCAAGTAGTTAGCCTGCCAGCGGGAGGACTCCACTGGCAGGCGATGGGCCGCCCAAAGGCGGCTCGCCAGAGAGTGTAGCCCTATGGCTTACGCCAGACGGTGATGTAGGAGCGCAGCACAGGCTCCACGCCCAGCCTGCTTAGGAAGTCCCGCACGAAGCGATGCTTGCCGTGCTGCTCATCCACACAGTCGTCTATGGCGATCAGGCAACCTGACGGCAGCGCGGCGTAGATCGAGGCAAGTTCAGCCAGGTGGTGCAGTGGCGAGTCAATGGTCTCAGTCAAGTCGTAGGAGTCCAGATAGAGCAGGTCAATCTTGTCTTGGTCCTGCGTGGTGCGGAGTCCGACCACCGAGTCGCACTGCACAATCTCAGCCCTGCTGACCATCTTGCGCCCCTCGATGATGTTGAGTTGGTTGATCTCGTAGGTGATGGAGCGTCCACCGCATTGAGTGATGAGCCAGTCCCACAGCACGGTGCTAAGTCCGTCGCCACTCCAGTTGCCGACCTGCCGAGCGCATCCTGTCTCCACGATGTAGAGCGCACGCTTGCGAGCAAGCAGTTCTCCAGCGATGAGTTGGAACGCATCCCACCGGCGCGTGCTGCCGAGTTCGCGGCTAAACGCCTTGTCAAAGTCAGCAAGGGTCACGCGCCCACCCTATGGCTGTAAGTCTCGCAGGTGACATTGAACACCAGCCCATTGACCTCCTTTACCTTGTCATCCACTGCGCCCACCATCCCGCAGACCTTGCAGAGTGCGAGCCAGTCCTCGCTGACGGCGAGCGAATCAAAGCCGTGCGGATACTTGAGGCGCGCTTCCGCTTCGTCAAGGCGTTCGTCAATCATCCGCAGGCGCCCAAGTGTCATTGGGTTCTGCTCCCAGTCCAGCGCGTGTCCGAGGACATCCTGCGCCAAGATGCTGGAGGAACGGATCGCTCGGCTGCGCCAGTCGGTGCGGATCTCTTCAGCCTGCACCTTGCTCAGCCCTGGCGTGCGCTCGTCCTTCTGCTTTCGTTCGTAGCGCGGCCGCTGCATCTCAATGGTGCGCCAGCCGTCCTCTGCGACCTTGCCGAAGAGTGCGATGAAGCGCAACTCCACTTCCTCCGGCACGCGCCGTTCCTCAGCAACATAGGCGTAGCAACTGCGTGCGCTGATCTGAAGTGCCTCGGCGAGTGCCTTGACTCGTCCTGCGTGCGGCTTGCTTGGGAAGGCGTTCTTGGCAATGGTCTTGAGCCACGCGCCACTGATCGAGCGAACTGTCTTCAACTGTTCCTCCCTCTTAGGGACGGATGTCGTCCCAGTCCGTGATTATGACCTGCACGACCCCAAGATGCAAGGCACGCAGTCCAGCAAAGGCTTGCGGAGACAAGTCCATACTTCGACTTCTGCGCGTCCACTTGCGCTTGAGGTCTTTGTGGCAGCGGCCGCAATAGTCGGTCACGGTGACGATGACGCAAGTGGTCAGGTCATCAGCACGGCAGACCTTGATGCGGTACGGCGTGTCTCCCCACCTAAAGGTGCCGACTGCTGCGTACATCCGATTGCCGCCGCGTGTGTACCACGCGTTGTTGCGAGTGGCGTCGTACCACGATGCGACACCACCGACCGGCACGCCTTGCGCCGTCTTGACTTGGCACCCTGGTGTGAACGCCATCACCAGTGCCAAGAGTGGCGCGATCACTCAGGCGGCTCCGCTGCTACGAACCAATCGCAGAAGTCGTCAAGGTCAAGGATGATCACGGCACGACGGCGACCACCGCCGACGCCTGGGCTGTCGCCAATCACCAAGCCGCGTAGTTGATCGCTCTTCACTGGCACAGTCTGAAGCCAGTCCCACTGTCGCTCGCTGAAACTGCCGCCGACCTTGCACTGCACGGCGAGCCAGTCGTTCGCCACATCCTGCTTGCCGCCGAACTGTCCGACGCGTTGACCGAGTAGGCGCTTGGCGACCTCGCGCTCAAAGGCGTTGCCGCGCGCGCGGCTATTCTTCCCCTTGCGGCTCTTCGCCGGGTCAATCATCTTCTGGATGGCTTGGTCCTTGTAGTAGCCCATCAGATGAGCCTCGCAAGGATTGTTGAGTTGCCGTCGCTCAGGGTGAAGCGGCTCTGCTCAATCTCCAGCAGTCCGTGCTTCAAGAGGTCAAGGTTCGTCTTGCGGTTGCCGATGCCTTCGTAGAGGAAGAACCAACCGTCAGGGGCGATGGCATCGGCATATCGCACCGAGAGGTTGCACCAGACTCGTCCAGTAACTCCTGGCTCCTCGCACCAGGCATCAGCGCCTTCTTGCACAGCGATCACCTTGTCATCAAGGAACGGAGCGGCTCGCTCAATGCGATTCACTTGACGCAGGTCCTGTGGTGCCAGCCGTAGGTGCTGTGACGCTTGGTGCCAACGAAGTAGATCGACTTGACGCGCCACGCCTGCTTCAGCGTATCCAGCGCGCCATTGCACGACGCGCACACCGTCGCTGCGAACACTGGCTCCTTGCGTGGTCCACCACGCTGTGCTTTCACTGCGGCCATAGTGCGCTCCTTGCAATCCAGACTGCGTTGGCAAGTGCCACCACGAGGTAGATCGTAGCGGCTGCGGCGCCACCTGCCTTGCTGGTTTTAGGAAGCGCGGCTGCGATCAGGAACGCCAGCACAATGTTGGCGAACCCCAAGATGATGCCGATGCTGTCCCAGCCGCTCAATGTCCGACCTTGTTCAAGACTGCGACAAGTCGCTCTGTCATTCGCTCAATGGCTTCTTGCGGCGTTGCGCCGGTTGATGTGATCTCTCCATCCTCGTCGTCAAGGATGACCGTCCAGACGCCTTCAATCTGAAGGCAGTCCTGCACTCGATAGCCCACCTGTGCTGCGAGAACTTCAAGTTCGTTCATACAACCTCCTCCATTGCGTCAGTGATCTGACGATACGCCTCTTCTGGCGAGATGCTCGATGTGTCCACCGTAAGGTCAAACTCACTCGCTGTCCAGCCTGTTTCTGTGATATCCCCTGAGCCGAGCAGTTGCCCACCCATTCTGCGCTCCCTGACCTCGTGGTCAGCGGTGAGGCGCACGACGAAGATCTCAGGGTCCACCAGTTTCAGATACTGGGTCTCCTCCGGCAGACGCACATCGTCTATGACCACGCCATAGCCGAGACGCTGCAACTCAAAGTAGTCCTGCCTCCAGACCCGAAGCCAGAACTTGCGGTCCACCTCGCGCAAGGCCGCCCCAATGTCTTGGAGCAGTTCGCGCCCAGTGATCACCGTGAGCCCTGTGTAGCGGTCCACCGTGAGCGTCTCGTCCTTGCCCAGTTGCCGGTAGGCAAGGTTGGCAAGGTGCTTGATCGCGTCAGCGATGCCGTGCCGCTGGTAGCCACGATGCTCACCGAAGAGTGCCGCGATGCTCGACTTGCCAGCACCCTGTGGTCCGAGGATCGCCACCGACCTGCTCACCACTTGGTGTTCAGCAATGCCTGCGGAACCCTCCTGTAGTCATCCACCTGCCGACCATTTGCCCAGGCGTCTTCTGCCTTGAGCCAGCCGATCACCTGCACGGTGCGGCACTCAGTCTCTGGATCTGGGTACGCAAGGAACAGCACCTTGTCTCGGTTGAGATCCTTCTCCCTGACTACTAGACCTGCGCCTGGATGAGTGATGTGGCGCACCTCGATGTTCCGACCGACATCAGGTTCATCTTTGTGCAAGGCGTGTTCCTCTTTGGGCCAGACCTTTGCGTGCCAAACGCGATCCGTTGCCTTTCCGACAGCGCACTCAGCAACCGACATCACAAAGCCAGCGTCAGCCTCATCCTTGTAGACCTTGCGGCTCTGGTCGGCATAAGCCGGTGTGTCCTTCGTCTGAAGGTTGACCTGCTTTAGTTGCACGCCTCGCTGCCTGCACTGCTCCAACTCCTCGTCAGTCAATGTAATCATCATCCTTGTCCTCCAAGAATCTCAGCCAGTGAAGGCATCCTCTTTGCTTTAGTAAGAGTCTGTTTCTTCTCTGTTTCTTCTCTTCTCTTCTCTAGCGCGTGACCGAACCGTGACTCAGCCCCTTTTCCCGCACGACTCCGTTGCTGGCGCTCGGCTGAGGTAGGGTCGACTTGCCAGCGAGACCAGTGTGAGACGGTGATGAGACCGCTCTGAGACTCCTCTAGCAAGCCTTCGGTAATGAGCCGAGGGACCGCCCTGGAGAACTCTGGTCCGAGGATTGTTTGCAGGTGCTTTCGGTCTCGGAACTCACCACCCTTCCGCATCTCCTTTGACACTTCAAGGATGATGACGAAGGCGCGAAACTGAAGATGCGTGAGGCTGCTGATGATCGCGTCCTTGTGTGCCTGTGCTGACCACTTGATCCATAGATTCATTTCGTCCTCCTCTGCTTAGTTGGGGAGCGGCATAACCCGCTGCCGCCCCCCAGAGATGTTTAGAACGGCAACTCGCTCAGGTCCTCTGGGACGAGTTTGGGTTTTGCCGGTGCGCCTGATTGTTCTGCCACCCACTGCTGGCTTGGCTTGTCCTTGCACCAGCCGCCGTCGCTGGTCTTGTGACTGGCCGCGTAGAAGGCGTTGTACGGCTTGCCGCTCACCTTGCTCACTCCACCTGGCTTTAACTGCCACGACTCGCCGTGAGAGCAGGCAGCGTCCCCGCCGCCACCTGAGACAAAGAGCATCGCTGCCGCAGCCATCACCTGATCGTCTCCAGACATCCTGCTAGAAGCCTCTACAGAGGGTGCTGGAGCGTCGGAGAGGTGCCTTGACCTGCCAAGTGGCACTGGGACGCCCTTCTCTGGGCTGTAGAGGCTCCTGCCCACTCCAACCTGAGCGGCGCACCTGCGGAGCGCGTCGCTGGCCGCTGACTTCAGCGGCTCGTCATCCTGCGTGGAGTTCGGGTAGCCGAAGTCCTGTCGGATCGTGGACTTGCCGTCGATCACGATGACTAACGAGCCGTGGACCACGCCACGGTTCGGATCAGCCACCTTGACCTCAAACTGCCAGCCCTCAATGCCGAGAACATCGTCCAGCCGCTGTGCGACTGCTCGCGCGTCGGCGTAGGTGAAGGTCATCCCTGCTCGTCCAGGACGATGCTTCAGGTCCTTCTCCTCGAATGGTGCTGCTAGTGCTGCTGAGATCTTGCTCACGCTTCCCTCCTAACTTTGATTACCAGCGATGGCTGGCGCATTGCCCAGATTGCGAATAACCAATCTGCTTCTAAAAAACCGAGATACTTGTTGTGCCAAGAACACAGTGCGCCCCTTACGCAGTTGCCACACGACCGACCGCCCTTGCAGCAGTTGTGATCGTGGTCAATGACTAACCCATTTACGCCAGACCCAGTGGCATTACAGCCCGCTGCATAGCATCCAGCCTCAAGAAGTTCTTGAAGCCGCTTGACAGTAATGTTGTATCTGCTTGCGCGCGACTGCAACTTGCGGCCCTCACTCTTGTCGTATGCCACTCGTTTAGCCTTAGAAGCCTCGCCGGGCCTCCAAGCCTTCCTCTTGGCCTTGCCGTTCGCGGTTGCGCGATACTTCGCACTTGACTCCCTTCTTCTTGCAAGTGCCTCCTCTTTGCTCAAAGGATTCGACCGGCTCACTTGTCCACCTCCTCTGTCTTGAACTTGAACACTCGCGCACCGGGAACTTCCCGCGTGTACGCATCTACGACTTCCACCGCAGGCTTGAGAGCCTCTAGCAGAAGTTTGTAGTCCACCTTCTGGCTTGACTTGTTCTGTTTCCACGTCGCAGACCAGCCTTCGCCTGCGACGCCAGCCTTCTCGCCGATGGCCTCCTTGAGACTGATGGCGAGGTTCTGGAGTTCTTGATCTAGCAACTTGGCTTCGTAGTGCTTCTCTGCGTACAACTGCGCCACGCGATCAATGCCAGCGTCAGCCTGCGCCCACTCCTCCAGTCCGTTCCACGGCGTGACCGCCGCCAGCGCGTCGCTGTCCTCGCCTTGCAAGGGTGGCGGAGTCTGGGTTGCGAGCAGGCTGCGGAACTCCACCGCCTTGCGGTACAACTCCGTCTGCATCTCAATGCTTGCCTTCACGCGCTCAATGCGGAAGACGAGACCACCGAGCAGCACAGCAACATCGCACCACGGTGCGCCAGTCACGAACATCTGCCACTGCACCTGCGCGACCACTTCTGGCGGCACAGGGTGCAGACTCCAGCGCGGTGAGGTGCTCGTCTTGATCTCCACCAAGCCGTCCTCACCGACGATGGTGCGGTCCAGTGATGCCATCGCCCAGGGGATGTCCTTGATGCGGACGATGCCGTTGCTGCGCTTCAACTTCTTGCCAGTCTCCATCTCGTAGAAGGTGGCGACTGTTGATTCAAGGAGCAGCCCACGCACTGCGGCCGCGCCCACCGGCTCAGGCTCATACTTCCCCAACTTCTCAGCCCATAGTTGATACGGCGTCTTGTACGGATTCAGCCCTGCGATGACTGAGACCTCGGTCGCCGTGATGCCGTCAGCCCGAAGTGCGAACCACTCAGGGCTGCGCTGCTCTGCTTTGACGAACTCGTACTGCTTGCTCACGCCTTTGCCTCCTTCTTTGCCTGCTCAAGAAGGCGCTTCGCCTCATCGAGCCTCATCCCGCCTTCAGGCTTGTAGATTTGCACCAGCGTCTGATAGTGCCTGACCAGGCACGGCTTGCACAGCCGCTGCCCAAGACCAGGCTTGACCTCGGTTTCACACTTGGCGTCGCACAGGACGCACTTCCACTTGATCACTTGCCCTCCTTCTTTGCTCGGTCCTTCTTTGCCCAGCCCTTGCCGGTGAACACAATCGCCGCTGGCGTGTAGACCATCCGCATCCAGCGGCCGCACTTCTCGCACTTCGGGTTATACAACTGCGTCATTGAGTGCGTGTGTTCTTCACGCGCACCACAGTCCCCGCAGCGGTACTCGTAAACAGGCATCAGCCGAAGATGCTGAAGCCGACAACCACAAGGAACCAGAGCGCGATGAAGGCGATGATCGCCTCAAAGCGCAACTGCCCTCGGCTGACTTCCTGCATCTTGTCCCAGTCCGTCTTGCCGTTCGGCTTGCGCCAGAGCAGCGGCTCGCTCTTTCTATTGACCTTCACTTGGTCACCTCCATCGCTACCAGCCAACCAATGGCTGCATACACTGCCAAGACTCCAACAAGTGCGAACTTGCTACCCAAGAATCTGTTGATCACTTCGCCTCCTCCGCGAACGCCGACCACGGCGTCGCTGCTACTTGATTGCGCCCAACGCGGCGCGGTGCCGGTACGCCATAACTGAAGACCAGCATCGGCATCTTTGGATTAGTGGACTTGATGACCTGCGTGCAGACGCCATCACGGACGCTGGTGTTGGCGCGAATGAACTCGTGATCGAGTTCTGGCATCGCGGCGCAGCGGCCGCACTTGCCGTCCTCAACTTGCATCCAGTCGCGGAGTCGCATCCCTGCGCTGTAGTTCATCGTGTCCTTCACGCACTGCTCGCAGAGCGCCTGCTCTGAGTTTGGGTGCTGGTACAACTCTGTCACTTGAACCTCCTCATCAGGATCAGCCGAGTGGCTGTTCCTCCCTGATGTCACAAGCCTAGACCGTGACATAACGGCTTGTCAAGGGGGTAGTCGCAAGGTGGTCCCCCCTGCCGTGGAGGAGGTCACGACAGGGGGATGAGCCGCCCGAAGGCAGCCTAGTCATCGTCCTCGTCCACAAGGTCCACGATCACCTCAATGCAGAGGCCGCAGAGCGCGTGCGAGACGCTCAGAGTGTAGCCGCTGCCTGCCTGTAGGGTCTCCTCACCAAACCGCCAGACACGCCCAGATTCGCCGCAGGATGAGCAAACGCCTGGGACCGGAGGGTCAACCCTTGCGGGGAGAAACGGCATCCGAGATGCACGGCAGAACGCGGAGATCATCCCAGCCGTAGCGACTCACCGTGAAGGTGAGCAGCCCCGCAGGAGCCACGACGCCAGCCTGCTCCGTGAACCACTGCGAGCCGCCATCGAGCGCAGGCGCTTGGAAGTGCGTGCGCTGTCCTGACTGCTTCACCGCAAGGTGGTGGTAGTGACCAGTAAGCAGGATGTCAGCGTCGCCGATTGGCTGCATCCCGAACGCCTGCTTGCCCCACCACGACTCAGCCGATCCCTTGACCTGATGGCCGTGCGCCAGTCCGACGATGGTGCCGTGGACATCCAGCGTCAGCGTCAGTTCGTTCTTCGGGAACACGAACGCGATGTGGTCATAGGCTGGGTTGGCGCGAATAATCTCGCCGACCTGCTCCATCACCGCAACATCATCGTTGTCACCGAAGGTCGTGTACGCCTTGCCGTTGGCTCGGTTCTCACCGTGGTTGCCCGGCACAGCCGCGACAATGATCTGCGGAGCGAAGGTCGCCCAGTGCATCAACGCCTTGACCAAGATGCGACGCAGGACCGTGACCTGCTCTCTTCGATCTAAGTCAGCCTGGAACGCCTGCATCGCGTAGTGACCAGAGCAGGACTCCACCAAGTCGCCAAGCCCGACCACGACCATCTTGTCCAGCGGCCGTCCTGTCTTGACGAGTTCCTTCCAGCGATGCTCCACCTCGCCGATCCCAGCGAGGAAGCGCGAGACGATGCCGGCAGAGCCGCCACCTTCGCCCTTGCCCATTTGGAAGTCCGAGAGTGCCACCACCATCGCCGTGCCGACACCGTTGATAATCGGCTTGCGTGGCTTGAACTTCTTGATCTCGCTGATCATCTCTGCAACATCGCTGTCCACTGCAACGCGCTTCTGGATGACCTTGCCCTTCCACTGCCGGTTGAGCGTTCCGAGCGGGTCGCCCCAGACATTCATCAGGACTGGCTCAACGACCTCAAACATCTCAGGATCAAGACCCCAGACCTTGAGAACGGTGTCCCAGTTCGGCGCGTTCTCGCCAGGCGTGACGCTTGTGGTGAGGACGCCCTCCTTGCCGTTCCACGCAACGCCAGGCTCCCAGCCCTCAGCGTGTTCTCTGCGGGGCTTCTTGGCAGACTCCAGTTCGTTCTGGATCGCCAGCATCTCGTCTAGTTGCTCAGACATTGGCGCACCTGCAATCCCCGCGTCGGTGACGCGCAATGTTGTAGTAGACCCAGACTTGCTTGCGAGCCTCTAGCCACTTCTGGATTGTCTTGGAAGTGATCGAGGCTGATGCCAGGGCCTCATTGAGAGCCTGAATATCAGCCTCGCTCAGATCAAGTGACTGGAACGCACAGCGCGGTCCCTTCACAATGTTTTGCAGTTCCCTGAACTGCTCTAAAGCGTCTGCCATTTATCCTCCCCTACACGCGGCTCGGCTACGAGCCACTCCAGCGATCCTGACGATGGCTCACGCCATTGTCAAGGACTACTTCTTTGCCGCGGTCTCGTTGCTCAAGCCGTAGCGCGAGTTGCTTGGGTCAAGGTAGGTCTGGAGAACCTGAAGCCCAGATGCAAGACCAGCCGACAAGATGACGCGGAAGTCTCCACCGGTGATGTCAAGCAGCGGGATGCCCAAGCCCAGCGCCACGCTGATGCTCACGAGCAGGAAGGTGCGGATGAAGTCCACAAGGGCTTCGTCAATCTTTGTCTCGTTGAGGATGCTCTTCAATGCCATTTCTGACTCCTTACTTCTTTGCTGAGACGATCAGCACTCGGCTCTTCGGAGCGTCGCCTTTAGATGAAGCAATCTGCTTCACCTGCGCTTCAGTCACGCTGACGGCAAACTCCTCGTCGCCCTTGCCGCTCATTGTAGGACACGCCCACATCCAGCCATCCACTGCGTCAAAGGCGGCAGCCGTCATATGGCCGTACTCATCGCTAGGGTGCAACTTGATATGGCGCTTGTGCCACGCGCTCATCTTGACGCCCTCGTAGAACGGCATCCTGCCCTGCTGCACATTGATGATCAGTGCGTCGCCGTTCTTTGCTGACTGCACTGCGTCCTGCCAGTCGGCTGGGTAGCGGCCGTGCGCGCCAAGCACCTTGACGGTCTTGGCAAGTTCGCTGAGGCTTGAGCCGTTGTCGCTGACGCCCTGCGCTTCAGTGAAGCCAGTCGCCTTCGCCTTCGCCGCAATGCCCTCGGCTGCGCTGATCTCTTTCTTCAAGACCCACGACGCCGCGCACGCTGCGCTGCTCGGACCGCAGTCATCAAGGATGCCCTGCTTGCGGGCTTCCTGATCTACGGCAACCTGCGACCTAATCTTGAGGCGTGCCACGGTTCTCCCACTTGATAATCACGGCGACGGCGCGTGCTGCTTCCTCAAAGCCCAGCGCGGCGCTGACTGGATGACCAGCCGTGCAGCCTTCGCTGTAGTCTTTGCCGTCTTCGCCACGCTTCCAGAGCGTGCCACCGAACGCGCTGTCATCGCCGTTCGGTACCAGCGCCACCCACTCGCCCGGCGCCGTATCAATGCGCGTCCAGCCCACTTCACCGATTGACTCGATGTGCTTTGTCGTGAGAACCATTTAGTCCCTCCAACGCAACGGCCCAGTTGCGATCCATACAACGGTCAGCCCGATGAAGAGCGCCGCCATCGTTTGCTGCGTCTGACCTTCAGGAAGCACGACTACCGCGAACAGAAGTCCGAGGATGGTCCACGCCCCACCAAGTAAGTCAAGGATGATGGCTTTGATCACTTGTCAAGTTCCTTTCGGCTAGAGGTCTTGCGGCTCTTTGGTGCATCACCGCTTGCGCCTCCACCACCACCGCCTCCAAGATTACCACCCGACGGTGTGCTTCCACCGCTGCGTGCGGCACTTGCGGCTGCGGCTGTGACGCTTGCGATTTGACTGGAGATGACGGCGACTGCCATTGGCTGCGCCTCTTCTTTTTCTGCTGGATCAAGGTCCTTGCCGATCTCGCCGATGGCTGCAATGTCAGCAATGCCGCCACCGATTGCGGCAACGGATTCGCTCACCGCTGCAACGGCGGCAGAAGCAACTTCTTCTAGATTCGGCAGAGGGGGCTGTGTTGGCTCAGGAGGAGGAAGAGGAGTGGGATCAGGAGAAGCGGAAGGAGACGCCGGAACACTTGGCTCCACGGTTGCTTCGGGCGTCGGCTGTGGTGTGGCAGTCGGGATTGGTGGTTCATTGGTTGGCTCCTGTGTTGGCGCCACCGTCGGAGGTGGCTGGGTTGGCGTTGGCTCTGGCGTTGGTGGAAGTGTAGGAGGAGGTGGCTGGGTTGGAGGTGCCGTCATAGAAGGCTCTGGCGTAGGGCTAGGAGCCACGCTAGGGCTAGGTGATGGTGATTCTGGTGTCTGCGTAGGGGTCGGCTCAGGCGTTGGCTCTGGGGTCGGCGTTGGCAGGATGGAGGGGATCGCGGTCGGATTGACTTCAGGTGGGTTCGGATCGCGGAGCAGCGCCGCAGTCGTGAGCAACTGGTAAGAGCCGCCCACAGGGAATGGGTCCTGCGGCCAGAGGCACGATCCGTCGTGACAAGTGAAGCGACCAGCGCGTAGTCGATAGACGCCAGCCTCCAGTTCTACACTGATGAATGAGTGCCAGGACTGTCCGTTGGTCCGCGGGTCATCGTCGTTCACCGCCATCAGCGTGCCAGCGGCGTCGTAGAGCCAGAGGGCTGAGTCAGTGAAGTTGCCGCCGTCTTGTGTTGCGGCGCACCAGAACTCTGTCGTTCCGTCGCAGAGATCCGTCTCGGCAGAGAAGATGGATGGCACTTCAATCACGACGAAGTAGTCGCCAGTCTCAGTGACGATGGTGTCGTATGGATACGCGGTGCCGTCGTAGCCATCCGTGGCGCGAACGACGGCGAACGGCGCGAAGCACGCCCAAGCGAGCAGGAGTGCGGCGAGCCTCACTTGCCGGCTTGCGATTGGAAGTACGCCAGAAGCGTCCCGATTCCCCCTACACCAAGTAGCGCACCAAGCGCCTTCAAGACGGTCAAGCCGCCCTTCATCTGGTCAATCTCTGTCTGGAGTCGGTCAATCTTTGCTGACTGCGCGTCTAGTCGATCAATGATTGCATCAACTTGGGAGCGGGTCACTTGGGACCTCCAGTGGTGGTGGTGGGCTGAATGTGCCGTCAGTATACGAGCCGCCAATCCATACGGTCGTGTCGGAATCCACGGCAACGATTTGCGTTGCGCCGAACAGCACGCGGTAGTCAGCAAGGAAGCGTTGCTGCTCAATCTCAGAAAGCGCGCCGCTGATGAGATTGACTACGAATCCGTTGGCATCAATGAAGGCGTAGTTCATCAGCCGACCCAGACCACAGTGACAAAGCCGCTTGCCCCAGCACCGCCAGCGCCACTGTTCATCGTGAGTGTGTGAGTGCTGTAGGTAGCGCCCTGAGCGAACGCGGCGCAACCGCCGCCGCCGCCTCCTGCCCCGCTATTTGCCAATGCGCTACCACCCGCTCCGCCTGTGACCACGATTGTTTGCGTGTTGGTGTTAGTGAATCGCGCAGCGCCACCGCCGCCTGACCCTGCCCCCGCTGCACCGCCGTCACCTCCTAAAGACATTGAAAGCGTGTTGCCCGCCGTTCCATTTGCGCCGCCGCCGCCGCCTCCGAGAATCCCTACAGCAGTTCCAGCCGTGCCGCCAGCAGTCGCAGTTCCAGACCCACCAGAGCCGCTTGCAGTCACGCCAGCAACGCCGCCAGTGGAGAATGTTGTGAAGGGAGCACCAAGCGTATAGGCAGAGAGTTCGTTTGCCGACCCACCCTTCTGCGTTGTGTTTGCACCCACGCCAGCAGTAGCCGAAGCCGCCGTTCCTCCGCCAGCACTAAAAAAGCCGTAAGTGATGTCTACATTGCCAGATTTGCCACCCGCTACTGAAAGGTACGAGCCGAATGTGCTCGCGCCACCGTCAGCACCAGAAGCACTCGTCTGCGCGCTTGTAGCCGTGCCGCCAGGCGCCTTGCTGAAAGTCAATGCAGTTCCACCAGCACCTCCAGCGCCAACGCCAACGCTCACCGTAGTAGCGGTGCCAAGTGCAATATCTCGCACCATCGCCCACGCGCCAGATTTGCCACCGCTCCCGCCGAATACGGCAGCCGTAGTTGTGCTGTTTGCGGTGAGGTTGCCGCTGCCTCCTCCTTGTCCTCCGCTCGCAGCAACCACGGTCACATAGTCCACGCCAGTGGGCCGTGTCCAAGTTCCGTTGGCTGTAAACCTCTGAGCAATCAGAAAGGTGCCAGTGGCGCTGCTGCTCGTAGCAACTAGCACGCTGTTGATGTCCACCTTCGCCGTACCACTGACTGAGCCAGCCGCTGTGAGGGTCAGCGCAATGTCTGCATATGCGGCGCTTGCGCTGATAGCAGCCGAGCCGCTCGTCGTGATGCCGTTGATGCCAGTCCAGGTGCCTGTGTCTGCCGCCGTGCCGACATTGTAGGTACTGAGTTGCGCGCCAGTGTCGTCGTAGTAGGTCGCACTTAGCACGATGCTCCACTGAGCCGTGCCTGTGGTGCCTTGCCGCGTCAGGCTTGCATACGCCTTCTGGCGCAGCGCCAGCGCATCATCGTTGAGCAGGTAGGTGCGGGTTTTGAGGATGGCTGAGTCACCTGAAGCCGCACCAGTTGGGTCCATCCGCACCGACCAGTTCTGCGTCGTGGCGTTGTAGACCATTGTCGTGCTGATGGTGCCAGCCGTCTCAAGGCTCCAGTAGGGGATGGCGTTATCTACTGCCACGGCCGTACCGGGGTCAGCACAAGTCAAGTCAAAGTTGGCGTTCGGGATGCCGTAGAGCGTCTGCGTGCGAGCAGCAACGCCGAGCGGCGAAGCGCCGAAGTTATTGGCTTGGCTGATGATTGGGTTGCCGTTCGGGTCTTGCGTTGCAGATTGGTTCTGCGCTGCTACCGAAGGATTGGAACCGAACTGTGGCATCTCTCGCTCCTAACGCTTCTGCGACGCAACGAGTGTGGCGAGGTCGCTTGGGTTCTTACGGTTGAAGGTCACAAGGATTCTTTGAGTTGTTGTTCCAGGTTCAAGCGACCAGTCTACTTGCTCAACTCGATACAAGCCAGAGAGTCCGAGTCCTGCTGCCGTGACCTCAACCCACTGCCCGGGCTTCCAGCCTTCTACAAGCGCGAACGATGACGCGCCGGTCTGCGCGTAGCCACTGCTGAAGCCATACTGATTCCACGCTGCTGTACCAGCGCCGCGCAACTCGAACGAGCCGCTAAGCAGTGGCTTGTGCCGTTCGTAGAAGTACGCCGCAGCCGCGCGCTGAATCTGCGCCCCTGGGTTCTTGACAGCCGTCGGGAAGTCCACCACTGCGTCCAGGATAGGAGCACCCTTGCGCTCAGTGAAGAGCGCGGTGCCGCTCTCTTCTAGCGCGAGGTCCTGATATGACCAGATCTGAGAGAGCGATGCGCCAGCAACCGCAGGGATAGTGAACATCGCAGCCTTTGCCGTCTCGTGATCCCAGTTCACGCTGAGGTTGAACGGCGCCACCGTTGCCTTCGCCGTGCTGGTGTTGGGCGTGCCAGCACCTGTGATGATGATGCTGTACGGCGCAGTGGCGTAGGTCGGCTGTGCTGCCGTATCCACCAACTTGTAGTTCAGTGCGCCAGTCGTGTCAATGAAGGCGCGTCGGTCCTTGATGTCGTTGCCAGCGTAGGTCTCAACGATGGCGTCAAGGGCTGAGCGCAGCGTAGTCGCTGGGAACTGCACCTCTTGCGTGTTGGCGTAGACCGTGCCGCCAGTGATCTGCGCCGTGCCAGTAGTCGTAAAGAGTCGCTGCACAGGGTAGTCCGTGGACTTATATGCATCAACGAGCGAGAGGAACTGCTTGACGGCTTCGTCTTCGGTTGCGCCTGCGTTGATCTTCACGATCATCTGACCGTTCACGATTGGCGGCCCAACTTGCGGCGAGGTGCCAATCAGGTAGGCGCCAGTGTTGAATGTTCCTGTACCGCTCAACGACTTTGGAAGGATCAACTCAATGGTGTAGGCGTTGATCACATTTACTTGGTCGCCACTGAAGTAGCCGTTGCAGGTCAATCGGATTTGCGTAAGTTCTCCGCTCGTCCAGCCTGAGCCAGCAAAGCCAGAGATGCCGCGCACATAGATGGTGTCGCCGCTGGTCAGGTTGAAGTATTTAGTGGTCACCCCTGGCGCGCTGGTCGCAGTCAGGGTTAGTCGATCAAAGGTCTTTGCCTTGCGGATGACGGTGAACGAGCGCCCACCTGATGTATCTGATGCCCCTGTGTTGGAGTAGGCGAATGTGTTTGCTGTTGGCGCTGGCGATGCTAGAACCGTGAAGATGCCGTTGAAGGATGCGTTGCTTCCTCCGCTGAGTCCACTCACCTTGACTTGCTGCCCAGCCTTGAATCCGTGAACTGCCTTCACCGTGGTGATTGTGGTCACATTGGCTGAACGAACTGCCGCACCGTTCCTGAGCGATACCGTTGCAACGGTCTGCCCGAATACGCCAAGCCTGTCCAGCAGCACATTGACTTCTCCGAGTGTGATGCCGCAGACAGTCCCCTGACCTGAGCCATTGAGTTGCGCGTCTATCGAACTCAGCAAGCCGAGGAAGCGAACATCGGCTGAGGTTGGCGTTGAGCCGGTGTTCTTCTGGCAAAGCCTGAGGCGCGTGTTGTCGGGAATCAAGTTGAACCACGGACCTACGGACGGCGTGATCTCTTGCAAGATGGTGAGGCTCATTGAGGAGCCACTGCCGTCGCCGTTCGCGCTGAGTTGTAGCGAGCCAAGTTCCGCAGCCATTGCGTTCTGTCTTGCCGTTCCTACCGCGTAGTTGATTGGCGGGTTGAGCAGGTCGTACGAGACGCAGCCAGCCGTGACCGTTGCCGTACCAGAGACCGAGCCAAGCACATAGGTAAAGGCTGTGCCTGAAGGTGTCGTGGCAACTTGAGCAACTGTGTTGAAGGCAGTGCCTGCTGCGGTCAGCCCATCAACCTGCACATACGCGCCTGGAGTGATGCCGTGCGAAGAGGAGGTCGTGACGGTGACCGTGCCGGAGACTGCGATGGCTGACGCGATTGGCGCCATATCCATCCAGAGTTGGAATGGTGCGGTCGCCACGGACTATGGCCTCGTGTTCGTGCGGCCGCCGTTCGTGAGGTTGGCGTAGCCGCCGATGTAACTGTTCGTGCTATTCGCCACGACTGAGCCATCAAGGTAAAGGTTCGTGTTGGTCGTGACGGTGCTTGAGCCGCCGCCGCGATTCATTGGGTTTACATAGGAGCCGCCGCTGTAGCCACCTGTCTCCGCAGCCTTGTTGAGATTCGCTGCCTTCGTAATGCCTGCACCGAACCCAATCGCCTTCAGCCCAAAGACAATGGCGTCTACGACAACCTTGATCGCCTCAAGCGCAAACTGAAGTGGCGCCAGAGCAACGGTCAGCAGATTGATGGAGCCTTCGCCGTTGGTGAATATGTCAAAGAGTTCGCCAACTGAATCAACCAGTGGTCGGACATAGTTGTCCACAAGGTCGGTGAAGATTGGTCCAAGCGTGTTGAGTAAACCCTCAAAGGCTGGCAGCGCCTTCTCAGTGAGGAAGGCAAGAGCCTCATTGACCATCGGGAGCAACTTGGCGCCGAAGGATTCAATGGCTTCGTTGAATGTGATCTGGGCTGCGGCGAACTTTCCGCTCGTGCTATTGGCGACTTCCTCGGCGACGCCGAGATACTTCTCGTCTGCCGCTCGCAGGATGTCCTTGAGTTTCGCACCCTTCTCAACCTCAATGCCGAGCGTTGCCAGTCCTCGCGTAGTTCCTTGCGCGCCTCGCCCGATGGCGAGCATCACGGTACCGAGGTCCTTCCCAGTAGCGGCGGCGATGTTGGCGGCAACAGCGTTTGCCTTCAGGAGATTGTTCTGATTCTTGAAGAATCGTGAGCCGATTTCTAGACCAGAGCGTACCTGGTCATCGGTGAATCCGAGGCGAGCCATCGCCTTGATTTGTTCCTCAATCTTTGGAGAGAGTTGGTCCATCTGATAACCGCGCGCCTTGAGCGCAGCGTTCAGCCGAATCGTCTGCTTCTCATCCTCCGCTGCGGCCATCACCGCATTGGCTGCGAAGGCTACGAGCGCGGCACCTGCTGCAAGCGCCGCTGCGCCGATAGCCTTGAACGCCGTGCCAGCGGCAGACTTGAGTTTGCCCATCGCTTTGCCGACATTGCCAATGGGTCCTGTGGCGGCATCCTTTGCCGCGATGACGAAGTTTGCTGAACGATCAGATCCAAATGCCATTGGTCACCTTCTCTTGAATCGCAGGATGGTGTTCTTGAACGCTTCGTTGTTGAAGAATGATTCTACCGTCTTCGCCATCGCTTCCATCGCACGAGCCTGATAGGTCGAGTTGCCGGACACTCGCGTCACGAATGGATTGGCAGGCACCGCCTTCACAGCCTTCGGGCCGCTCTTGGTTTGCCGCACTCCACTAATACCGCTCGTGACGAACCAGCGATACCACGCGCCGCCATTGACGCCTGCTCGATTGCGACCGGCACGCGGTCCGACCACAGCCGCTGGAGTGCCAAAGCGAGCGCGGCGTGCGGTGACAGCCTTGCGAAGTCGCCCAGGGTTCTTCGTCGTCCTGCCGATTGGCGCCTCTGCGCGCATTGGATTGACCATCGTGCGGGTCGCGTTCAGGGTGGCGATACTGAGCAGGCGCTTGTAGGCAGATGGGTTTGATCCCTCAAGGAAGCCGAGGCGCAGCGCCTCATAGTTGGCATCCACGCTGAAGGAGATCGTCAGCCTGTCTTGCGAGTTAGCGGCCACGGCTCATCGGCTCCTTTGGCTGTAGGTCTGACATCAGTTGTGCGGTGCGCTGGAAGTCGCCAGCATCCCACTCAAGCACTTCGTGCGGCGCGATGCCGAACTCTTTGCCGATCAAGTGTGCCACGAGTAGCGGGTGAGGCGAGATGGAACGACCTGCCGCCAGCCTCTGTGCGTCAAGCCTCAGCGTGGGGGGAGTGCTGCTACCGCGTCGCTCCACTTGCTAATGCACTCAGTCAGTGCATCCATCGGTGCATCAAGCACAGTTGCCGCTGGCTCGCCAGTCTCGTCAAGGAAGTTGTGCTTCACGATGAGCCGTGCCACTGCGTTCATCGCGCGCTCCACATTTCCACTCTGAAGTTCAATGAAGACTCGTGCAGGAACTCCCTCGGCGCGCATCGTTGCGGCCCAGCCCTCAAAGGGCGCAGGGAGATTTACTTCAACGGTGCGAAAGTCAGGCTTGCTCTGTGCCATTTGCTCCTCCTACTCTTCTAACTTATGGCAGGACTGCGAGGTCGCTCCCCACAATAATCCTGAGGCTCTTCGCGCTCGTTGGGTCGTAGACCAGCGTGCCTGTCACGGCCATCGTGGTCAGCCCATCCTCAGCGCCAGCCATCTGCTGCACTTCGGTCGGAACGATCATCGTCATAATGTTTGCCGTCGTGGTTCCGTTCGTCCAGGAAAGTCGCACGCCGACTGGCGTTGCCGCCTTGTATGCGTCGTACCAGATGCTCACCGCTGAAGCCGTGCTGCTCACGGTCATTGTCAGCGTGCCGGTGAATGGACCTGACTCAGCGTGCGTGCTCATTGAGGTGGTACCTGCAAGATACGACTGCCTCATCAACCCTGCGTTGAAGTCCAGCGAGAAGTCCAGCAAGTAGTTGTATGCCGTCCCTGACGCCGTGCCTGGGAAGACCGTGCCGCTCTGATATGCGGTCCAGAGTCGCCCTGCCATAAAGGATGAAGTTGGTGTGGTCTCTGCCAACGTCGCGCTGTTCTTTGAGATCTCCTGAGCGAAGAGTGAGGCGCTTAGATTTGTCAAACCGCTTCGATCGGCGGCGATGGTGAGTGACTCTGCTAAGCAGTAGTCAGCGGCGTAGGCTTGCACGCCGTCGGTTGCGATGAGCGTGTACGACTTCGGGTTGTTGGTTGCGGTCATCGACCAGTCGTAGTCCCAGATATATGGAGTCGCTGTGCCGGCAGGCGTTGCCGTGCCAAGCATTGAGAGCCAGATTGGAAGTTCGCCGACGCTCACCGCAGGAACCGTGAGGCTCAGCGTTGGGTCTGCGGAGACAATCGTGCCAGTCGTTGAGATGAGCGGATTGCGAAGTGCAACGGAACGCTCAGTGCCAAGTTCAATCGTGGTGCCTTCGCTGATCACGCCAGTTGGCGAGACCAATAGGCGCCTGCCACCTGAGGTCAGCGTTGGGATCGTGCCAGGAGTTGCCTCCTTGAAGGCAACCACTTTGCTGAATAGAATATTTCCTGCGGAGGCGGCTGGCATTTAGTTCTCCTTGTCTTCTGCCGCAGTGCGGCGTGGGGTTGATTCTACGCTGAAGTGTTGATTGCTTCTACGACTGCCACCTCTACTGTGGCAGAGATTGTCAGGTAGTCCTGATCTGCCCAAGTGTCGGTGCCGATTGCCGTTGAGGTCACGCTGGCTTGAGCGACGGTGGAGGTGCCATCAAGCGTCACGGCGTCAATGAGGCTGTCTCGCAGCCAGGTGCGCCACGCCATTAGGTCAGCGTACTTGCGGCCGAGGTCAGCCTGCGGCTGGATGTAGACCGTGGCGTTGATGGTCAGCACGACCGAGCGATTGCTGGCGCCGTACGAGATCGAGTCGTCGCCTGGGATCAGCACGATGGCTGGAACCACGGCGAGATTGTCCGGCGGGAAGGTATGGACTTGGCGAAGCGTGTAGCCAGTTGGCGGGGTTGCCGCCGTCAGGTGTGCAGCGAGTCCAGCGAGGATCGTGGCGTCGTTCACCGAGCCAGACCTTCACGGCGTCGGTATGCCTCCAGCAACACTTGCGCCTCTGGATGAAGTGCGCGATTCTGGCGCAGGATGCCACCGAGGTCAGCCGAGCCGATCACGCCGAACGGCGAGGTCCGCGATGACCAGACTGCTCCAGCCTGAATCAGTGCAGCCTGCTTGACTGCTGGCGGCACGGCTGGCCATCCGAAGACGCCGACCACCTTGACGCCACGGTAGACATCGCGCGGGAAGTTGCGTGGGTAGGTGACGCTCACGTCGATCTGCGTGTAGGGCCAGCCATCAAGCGCGGCGTTGCCAGGCGCGAGGTTGTAGTCCGTACCAGCGGTCCAGGTCGTTGGGTAAGTTCCGTCGCCATTGTCGTCAGTGGTCAGCGTTGTGATGCTTACGAGGTCGTCAATGATCGTGTATTGCCACTCGGTGGCGTTGTAGTAGCGCGTCTCGGTCGCCGTGCCGAAGCCCTGCTTGCGGTCGGTGTAGAGGTCGATCAGCGCGTCAGTCGCATCAAGGACAGATTGAAGCGGCGTGTCATCGGCAGTGTCGGTTGAGGCGATGCCGATGGCGCTCTTGAACTCTGCAAGTGTGGCGTAAGACATTTAGCGACCTCCTGATTGCATAACCATAAGTGCTTGGGTGCTTGTCGCAACGATACCGTATAGAACATCAGTCTCGGCAAGCCAGAAGGATACTGCCTCACCCTTGTGCAGTTCAAAGCCGTTGGCAACGGTGACGGTTGATGGCCCGATGAAAATAGTGTTGCCGCCAGTTGGCGCGTGGAGGTAGGTCCAAGAGGCTCCGACCTTGCCGATGGCAATGACCGTGGCTGAGGTTCCTACCGTGACAACCGATCCGTTCAGGCTCACTCGTCTTCCTTTCGTTCACGCCTCAGGAGCGGCTCTCGCTTCAGGGTGGCTGTATTGCCCCACCTTACGATTACGGCGCGCTCT
>Ga0209500_10000983_pt1 | contig 22548 bp, 16 predicted proteins | sample S_140212_EF_Meta_FD_187323 | JGI IMG/M metagenome (GOLD analysis project Ga0209500, IMG submission 187323) | Freshwater microbial communities from Lake Simoncouche, Canada to study carbon cycling - S_140212_EF_MetaG (SPAdes) (version 2) | ecosystem: Environmental > Aquatic > Freshwater > Lake ...
GCCTCTTCGGCGTCCCGCGCCCAGTGCACCTGCCCGCCATTGGCCTCGAAGGCGGCGACGAATCGGGGCAGGAGTTCGTCGAGCCGGTTCACGGCCGACCATTTCGCCAGACTGGCCGCGTCGCGGGCATGCTCCCAGTCACGAAAGCGGGCTTTTTGGAGGTCGCGGCTGGCGTAGTAGCCGCTGAGCGCCTTCCGGACGAACGCGCGGTGGCCCGTGTCGCGGACATGCTCCGCGGCGTCGTGCAGAAACCGCTTTTTCGCCAGCCGTGGGGGCTGCGATTCCGCCGCGGCTGGGGTGGGAGGGTCGTTGACGATCATGCCCTCATCATAGACGATTCTCCGGGGCCGGCCCGGGGCCGCCGCCTCGCCAGGGCCCGCCGAACGGGAGAGCGCCGCCACCCGGGCCGACCCGCTGTGGAGCGCCGGCGCCGCGCTCGACCCGCCGGCGCCATGGAGCAAGCCGATCTGCGTCACCACCCGTTCCGCGATCGTCGCCACGGCGGTCTCCTGCACGAGCTGGAGATTTTCCGCCTGCGAGAGGCCATTGCGACAGATCCCCACATACTCCGGATGGGCGGCGAGATAGTCGGCCGTCGCCCCGCCGAGCCCGCCGAGGAGAAACAGCGGCAGCTGGTAGTCGCGGGCGATCTCGATTTCCTCCGGCACCCCGGCGCGCTGCGGCGCCTCGCGCCACCATTCCCCTCCCACCGCCACGATGAGATGGGCTTGATCGGCGAGCGCCCGACGCATGATCGACAGGCTCCGGTCGCGGGCCCGGGCCTCCCCGGAGGTATCGACCGCCACGGCCGTGGTGACGATCACCGGCTCCGCACAGAGCGCGTTCCAGGCGGGGATGTCGATGCCGTACTTGGCCGCGTCGTGGGCGAAGTGGGCCGACACCACCAGCCGCAGCGGCGCGGCGGCATGATGCGCCTGCCGGTAGCGCTTCGCCTCCGCGAGGAGCACATCCCGGATCGTCGGATGACTCCCATGAACGATCGTGCCGCCACGCTTGAAGACCTCGCGGGCCAAAAGCGCCACGAAGTCGCGGATCCGCTCCCCCTCCTCGACCGCGGCTTCCTTGGGCACAGCCCCGGAAAGCCAGATCCGCATTCCGGCGAGGGATGACGAAACGGAATCACTCGACGACCTCTCAACCATGACTGTCTCCAGTGAAAATACGACGAAGCGTTGATCGACACCGTTGCGATCCGGCGAATGACGCGCCGGTCACGACGTTCCCCCGCCGTGGATCCGCAGGAAGAGATCCTTCTTTGCCGTGAAGCGGTGCTTGGCCCCGGTCTTCGTCCGCATCCAGAAGTCCTTGAGCGGGCCGCGCATCGCCTTCGCCTGCCGGTCGAGCCGCTCCTGCGAGGGCACCTTCTTGGTGATCGTATAACGCACATCGCCATTTTGGTTGATGACGATCGTGCAGCCCCCCACTATGTCGAACAAATCTCCCCCCGCCTCCGCCGTGCAGGCCTGGGTGACCTCGGCCACCGTGTCGAAGAGAACCCGGCCGTCGGGCGACACCCGCCGGGCGACCCGGATCGATTCCACCATCGCCGGCGACACCTGCACGATCCCCTCAGGCCGCGGGGCCGCCGGAGGGATGAGCCGGAAAAACTCTGCGTGGCGGGGATCGGTCACGAATCGCCCCAAAATATTGGCCTGCCGCTCGAGCTCCTCCGCATTGGCCGGCCGCCCCGGGTCTCCTTCGAAACGCAGATCGCGGAACGCCAGCCCGGGGATCGTGAGGGGCTCCTCGGGCGCCCCCCAGCGGACCGCATCCTCCGTCATGAACTGGACGTCGGTGGGGAAGATCCGCCGGCGGCGGAACGACCGCATGAGAGCCTCCCGGTAGCCCCATTTGTCGACCGGCTCCATCTCCGCATCGGCCGTCACCAGGGCGCGGAGATACTCCCCCAGCAGCATGTCGACCGGCGGGCAGTAGTCGATCGCGCGGATGCACATCGTGAGGAATTGCGCCGCCACCTCGCAGGCTTCTTTCGAGACCGCCTCCAGGAGTGCGTCCCCCAGCGGCACCTTGCCGAAATCGTGGGGATCGAGCCCCGCGATCCGCATCAGCCGCGCTGTCTTTCGTCTCGTGATCGTCACGAAGGCCTCGAACACGGCCGACACGAGGACCGTTCCCAGGTCGTGCGGATCGAGGGTCGGATCGTACGCCACCGGATCGGTCGCCGCCCCGGGCAGGCCATCGGAATCGAAGGCCTCGATGCCATCGACATCGATCCCCGACCGGAGTGCCTTCGCCCTCGGGCCCGGTGATCGCGCGTGACCGAACTCCCGGGCGATTTCGGCGAGCACCGAGCCCTGCGCGACCACACCGCGCGATTGCCGCAAGGCCTCCTCCACCACCCCGGGATAGGTGAAGTGAAGGAACAGCGCGACGAGATCGGCAAAGCCCTCGTGGAAGGCCAGCACGTCGACATTCGTCGGCTCGTGGAAGTTGGAACGCAGCCCATCGAGGAGGGCATGGGTCGTCTCGTGGGCGATGACATCGTGCGACAGCGACGTGAACACGAGCCCCCCTGGGATCGTGAACCCGGCCGGCTCCTGCTCCGCCCGGAAATAACCGAACGACAGATCTCCTGACTCGCGGCCGTAGCCGGCATTCGCCTGCTCGAAGGCAAACGGCCTGACCAGCAGCCGCGTCCGGCCAACAGCCTCGGGGTCGATCGCCCAGCCGATGTCGCGGCCGAGCGCCCGGCGGAACGCGGCATAGGTGAGGCTGCAGACCGCATACGCCATCTGGAGATGGAACGACGCGTTCGAAGGGGAGGGCGATACTCCGTCGGAGACCAGCCAGCTCGAATCCTCGAGATCGAGTTTGCCCGGATCCTTGAGCGGAAGCGGCGCCCCGCCGCCGTCAATCTCGAAAAGCTCCCCCTTCGGTCCAGGTTTAAGCGGCTCCCACGGCACCTCCACCTTCGTCACGCCCCCCTGTCGGTGCGAAAGCGAGGGGTCGAGGGTGTAGATCCAGAGTTGGCGACTGACCGGCTTCTTGGCCTCTCGTCGCCACCGGTAGGGTTTCGCAAGGGCCTGCCGGGCCACGCGCGAACTGATCTCGAAGGCCTTCGGCTCCGCTGTCTTCTGTGGGCCCGTCTTCCGAGCCGTCTTCTTCGCCGTCTTCTTCGCCACCTTCTTCGCCATCGGTCTGCCCTCCGAAAGAGATCCGTTCCGCCTCGGTCACCGAGTACTGCTCGGCCCGACCCCGGGCTCTGTCCTCACCACCAACCGCCGCGGACCATGGTCCACCACCCGCAGACACACCCCTCCACGACACCGAATGACCGCTTCGCCATCCACCTCCGACCAGGTCGCCGACCGATCGACGAGCCGATCGTCCGCCCCGCCATCGGCCACGGTCGCACTGCCGTCGGCATGGAGCGACAGCCTCCGCCGCGGCCGGCGCGAGAGGGGAAAGCGCTCCCCATCGGGGCGGTAGACGGCCCCGGCGGGCGTGTCCTCCTCGAAGGCGTGCACCCACAGAGTGCCGATCAGCGGGATCGGGGCGTCGTCGGCATCGGGTGACAAGGGGACCTGCTTCCGTCGGATCAACGTTTCTTGCGCGCTTTTGCCGTCGGCTTGGCGATCAGCCCGGACCGGACCGTCTCCAGCGCCGACCGCATCCGCAACACCTGCTGGGCGGTGAACATGAACATCGCCGCGTCGTCGACATAGTCCATGTAGTTGACGAACATGTCGCCATTGGGGCCATTGTTGCAACTGATGGACGGCCAGACGGGTGCTCCGTAATTCGGACCCTCGCAGTTGGGCGTGTCGGCGACCCCGTCGCCACCGCTGCAGTCGGGCGTGTCGCCCCAGATGTGGCGAAGGTTGAAATAGTGCCCCACCTCGTGGGTGGCGGTGCGCCCCAGGTTGAAGGGGGCCGTGGCCGTGCCGCTGGTCCCAAACGCCTCGGTGTTGATCACCACGCCGTCGGTCGCGGGGGGGCCACCGGGAAACTGGGCATAGCCGAGGAGGCCTGCCGTGAGCGGACAGACCCAGAGATTGAGGTGAGTCTTCGTGTCGACCGGCGCGATCCCGCCGCCGGCTGCCGACTTCACCGCATCGTCGGTTGTGAAGCCGCTGACCTTCGTCGCCGTCCGCGTCACGTCGACGAGCTTGAACGACATCCGCGTGTCGGTGACGAGGCCCCCCCACGGAGTCGGCACCTTCGAGCGGTCAGGGTTGGTGGCGCGGTAGTCCTTGGTGAGGGCCTCGATCTGGCTGGCGATCTGGGCGTCGGAGATGTTCTCGGAAGCGTTGCTGTAGACGACATGGACGACCGTATCGATGACCACGATCGCCTCGTCGGTGAGGTTGAAGCGGGCCTCGCGCCGCTTCGTCGTCGCCCCCTCGAGCTTCATGAGATTCATCCGGAATGCCGGATACTTCTCGAGGAGCATCATGTGGGCCGCCATCGCCCCGCACGCCCGGCGGAGCGGCACCTTCTTCGTCGGCTTAGCACCCGTCTTCTTGGCCACGGTAAACCCCCTTGGAAAGGAATCGTCGACGGTCTTTGTGGAGCGGACATCGCCCCTCCTCTGGGGCGCACGACGCTCCCCCCAAAGTTTAGGCGTACGGGAACAGACAAACCGGACGCCGATTCCCAAGAATGGACCGGGGTGCCCCGCATTCCAAGCCCGTGAAGGCGTTATCCTGTGGAAAAACCCCGCCCACGAACCATGACACCACGATTCAAGCCCTTCGCCGCCTCCGCGTTCCTGACTGCCTTCCTGGCTTTGCTCGTGGTCGCCATCCCCTTCCCCGTCGCCGCGGAACCTCCCGCCATGCCCGTCGCCAGGCCGATCGTCATCGCCCACCGCGGAGCCAGCGGCTACCTCCCCGAGCACACCCTCCCCGCCAAGGCGCTCGCCCACGGCCAGGGGGCCGACGCCCTCGAGCAGGATGTGGTGATGACCAAGGACGGCGTGCCGGTCGTCCTCCACGACACCTCGCTCGATGCGGTCAGTGACGTCGCGGTGAAGTTCCCCGGCCGGGCCCGGGCCGACGGGAAGCACCACTGCACCGATTTCACCCTCGCCGAGCTGCGCACCCTCGCGCTCACCGAACGGCTCGATCCCGCCACCGGCCGCCAGACCTACGCCGACCGCTTCCCGCGCGGGGAGTCGCGGTTCGGGATCGTTTCGCTCGAGGAGGAGCTCGAGTTTCTCGCCGGGATCAACCGGAGCACCGGCCGGACCGTCGGCATCTATCCCGAGATCAAGTCCCCCGCCTGGCATCGCGCGGAGGGGCACGACGTCGCCAAGGCCGTTGTCGACATCCTCCACCGCCATGGCTACGCCACGAAAGCAGACCCCTGCCACATCCAGTGCTTCGAGGCCGACGAGGTAACGCGGATCCGCCGCGAGCTCGGCTGGCAGGGGAAGCTCGTGCAGCTCATCGGCGGGAAGGACCAGGACCGGCTCGTCACGCCGGAGGGTTTGGCGGAGATCGCGACGGTGGCCGACGGCATCGGCCCGCCGATCGAACGAGTCCTCGACCCGTCAGGAAAGCCGACCGGTCTTGTCGAGCGGGCCCACGCCGCCGGGCTCGCCGTCCATCCTTACACGCTCCGCCGCGACCGGCTGCCGTCCTGGGCCGGCTCCTTCGACGATCTCCAAGGAGCGCTGTTCGCGGCCGGCGTCGACGGCGTGTTCAGCGACTTCCCCGATCTCACGGTGGCGTGGCTGCGCGGTCTCACCGCCGGCACGGCTGATTGAGGCCGCGTTGAAGTGGGCCCGCAGCAGCGGTACGGCGTTTGCAGAACGTTCTGCCGGGGAGGGACTTCTCCCGCCCCCTCTACCCGCGTCCCCCCTTTTTGCACGAGGCGATCACCATGACCCGCATCCACGGCCGGAATCGAATGTCGCTTTTTGCAATGAACGCCGCAAAAAGCATGGAACGACTTCTCTGGGCAGAGCTCCCGAAGACAGCCCGTGGGGCACGCCGTCACACCGCCACGCAGCGCTTTGTGGCGCTCGTCGAGCCGCTCGAGCCCCGGTCGATGATGGCCGTCACCCCCGGCCTGCCCCTCCCGGCGCAGTCGCTCGACGGCACCGGCAACAACCTCGCGCACCTGGAATGGGGGAGCACCGACGAGCAACTCCTGCGGAAGTCCCCGGTCGCCTACACCGACGGCATCTCGAGCGCCAGCGGCGCCGACCGCCCCAGCGCCCGCCTCGTCAGCAACCTTCTCGCGGCGAGCCCCGAGGGGGGCGTCACCAACAGCCGCGATCTGACGGCGATGGCCTATGCCTGGGGGCAATTCCTCGCCCACGACACCGATCTCACCGGCAGCGCGAGCCCCCGCGAATCGCTTTCGATCGCCGTTCCCCAAGGCGACGCCTGGTTCGATCCCGCCGCCACCGGCACGACCACAATCTCGATGTCACGCTCGGCCTTCGACCCGACCACCGGCACGTCAAAGCTCAATCCCCGCCAGCAGACCAACGCCATCACCGCCTGGATCGACGGCTCAGAGATCTATGGAGTCGATGCCACCCGCAATGCCGCCCTCCGCGAGCATGTCGGCGGACGGATGCTGACGAGCGCCGGCGGGCTGCTCCCCTTCAACACCACCGGCCTCGCCAACGCCAACGACGCCCACGTCGTGGCCGATTCCAAGCTCTTCCTCGCCGGTGACATCCGGGCCAACGAGAATCCCGAGCTCCTTTCCCTCCAGACCCTCTTCGTCCGCGAGCACAACCGTGTCGCCGCAGCGACGGCAGCCCAACATCCCGACTGGACCGACGAGCAGCTCTTCCAGCATGCCCGCCGGATGGTGATCGCCGAGTTGCAGCATGTGACCTACGACGAGTTCCTCCCCGCACTGCTCGGACCCGCGCGGCCGGGTGCCGACGGGATCGCGCCCTGGAGCGGCTACCGGTCCACCGTTAACGCCGGGATCTCCACCGAGTTTTCCACCGCCGCCTTCCGGCTGGGCCATAGCCTGCTCGGCGACGACATCCGCTTTCTCGACGACACCGGCAATCCCGTCCGCGACGACATGGCACTCCGCGACGCGTTCTTCAATCCCGTGCCGGTGTCAGAGGTGGGGATCGAGCCGCTCTTGAAGTACCTCGCCAGCGACCGGGCCCAGGAGCTCGACACGAAGGTGGTTGACGACGTGCGGAACTTCCTCTTCGGCGCCCCAGGCCAGGGGGGCTTCGATCTGGCGTCGATCAATATCCAGCGCGGCCGCGATCATGGCCTGGCCGATTACAACACCGTCCGCGTCGCCTACGGACTGCCGCGGGTGACGTCGTTCGCCCAGATCACCCCCGACGTCGCTCTCCAGCAGTCGCTCCAAAAGGCCTACGGCTCAGTCAATTCGATCGATCTCTGGGTGGGTGGCCTGGCGGAGAAGCACCTTCCCGGCTCGAGCCTCGGGGCGACGTTCACGCGGATCATCGTCGACCAGTTCACGCGACTGCGCGACGGCGATCGCTACTGGTATCAAAATGTCCTTCCGACAACCGTGGTGGCCGATATCCAGCGAACGACCCTCGCCGACATCATCGCCCGCAACAGTGGCCTGAAGAATCTCCAGGCCGACGTCTTCACCTTCCATGCCTCGATCGGCGGCACAGTGTTTGCCGATGGCAACCGCGACGGCCTCCGCCAGACGGTCGAGAAGGGGATCGCGGCTGCCGCCGTCTCGCTCCTCGATGCGGCCGGAGCGGTGATCGCCACGACGACGTCCGATTCCAGCGGGCGCTATCTGTTCACCGGGCTCGATCTCGGCAGCTACCGGGTCGCAGTGTCGGGAACCGGCGATGGCGGGCCCTCCGGATCGATGTCGACCACAGGGAGGATCGTGGCGATCACGAAGGGGAACGACATTCGTGGTGTCGATGTGGCAGTGCCGAGCGGCATGGCACAGCCCCCGAAGGCGCCAGCCCCGAAAATGGCCGCCGCACCGCTGCCGACGACCATGTTCGCCGCCCTCGGGAGCCTGCCGCCGTTGTCGTCGCAGCCGGTTTCGGGAAAGCGACGTGCCTGACGGCTGCCCACGGACGTCACGCCCCCTGCCTCCCGTCCGGCACGCCGATCGCATATCTTGACTGCGTGGGTGTTTGGCAGCGATCGATGGTTGTCGCAGGCGCGCTCGCAACCGTCCGTCGGACCACTTCCGGCCCCCGAGGCTGTCTCCATGCCACACCAACGCCCGGGGCCATCCCCAACCACCGTGCGCTTCTGGGGGGTGCGTGGTTCGCTGCCGTCGCCGGGGCCCGCGACGCTCCGCTACGGGGGCAACACCACCTGCGTCGAGGTGCGGACGGGGGGCGAATTGATCGTCATCGATGCCGGCTCCGGCATCCGCCCCCTCGGGCAGGCCTTGCTCAAGGAACACTCCGGCACCCCGATCGCACTCACGCTCCTCCACTCCCACGCCCACTGGGACCACATCCAGGGCTTCCCGTTTTTCGCACCGGCCTACCTACCGACGACGCGGATCCGGATCGTCGGCGGGCACGCTTCCGCCGCAGACCTGCAGCGCGTGTTCGCCGATCAGATGGACGGGAAGCGCTGGTTTCCCCTCCCCTTCGACCGGCTCGCGGCGACGATCGACTTCGATCACCTCGACCTCGCCGGTGATCTGCGATTCCGGGTCGGGGAGGTGGCAGTGACGGCCTGCCCGACGAACCATCCGGGGGGCTCGCTCGGCTTCCGGATCGAGACCCCACAGGGGGCGATCGTTTTCTTGAGCGATCACGAGACCGCCGGCCCTGATGAACCGCGGATCCGCGACTTCATCGCCGGCGCGGCGATCCTCATCGCCGATGCCCAGTACGACGCCACCGAGATTGTGACGCGGAGGGGCTGGGGCCACGGCTGCGTCGACGAGGTGATGGCGCTGGCCGGCGGGGTGGGCATCGGCCGGGTGGTCCTCTTCCACCACGATCCCTCCCACGACGACGATGACCTCGACCGCCTCGTCGCAAAAGCCCAGGCCCGTGCCGGCCGCGACCATCCCGGGATGATCATCGGGGCCGCGCGGGAAGGTGAGACGATCGAGCTGTGAAGCGCAGTGAGTCGCTCGACCCTTCATTCCGAGCCGCCGAGAGGACACTCACGTCCTGGTTCACTTTGCGGAGCTTCGTCGCCAGCGACACGGCGATGTTCCGCAGGATCTTCGTATGGAGGATCGGGTGCGTCTCAAGGAGGCGGGTGAAGTCAGCTATCTCGAGCGCCGCCGTCTCCACATTCCCCTCGGCCACCACGTCGGCCGACCGCTGGGCGCCGTCCAGGAAAGCCATCTCCCCCACCATCGTTCCGACCGAGAAACTCGCCATACGGCTTCCCTCACCGCTCGTCCCCCCCAGCCAGACCCCGACGACCCCCTTCGTGATGAGGAGGAGGTTCGTCGCCTCCTCACCGCTGGTGATGATCTTCTCGCCACTGGCGTGGGAGCGATGCTTGAGAAGCGTGGCAAAAAGGGCGATCTCATCCTCCGTGAGAGCGGCCGTGATCTCGTACTGGTGGAGATCCTGGTAACCGGACTCGATCGAGGCGTGCAGCTCGTCGAGGAGGACGTCCTCGCAGTGCTCGAGGGCGCCGTCGGTGGAGTGATACCTCAACAGCGCCTCCACCTCGCCCCGGTCCGTGAGATAAGCAGAGGCCTGCTCACGGACGACGCCGAGGCGGTGGGTGTGGGTGAAGAACACCATGGCACCCCGGCGGGTGAGTGATTCCGCCAGGTCGACAAGCAGCCGCACCGCGACGCCGTTGATCGCGGAGACATGGTGGAAGTCGAGAATCACGGCGAGCGGCCGGCCGACGCTGTCGAGGACGTCGCGGACGATCGGCTCGGTCGTCGAGAAGGCGAGATTGCTCTGCATCTCGACGACATGGATCCGTTGGCCATGGTCACGCAGACACGCGCGGTGGGAGGGATGGCGCGTGCGGCTCGAGCTGCGCTGCGCCGCCGTGTAGGCCAGCCGCCGGCTCGTCTGCGCACAGTAAGGGGGATTGAACTGATGGAGCTCCCAGGCCTTCGACAACTCCTCGCACACTCTCAGCGCCCGGGCGCTGTTCCCCTGGGCATCGAGACGCGGCGAGTAGACGCCGATCCCCAACTGGCCGGGGAGCACCGCCAGCACGCCCCCCGCGACGCCGCTCTTGGCCGGCATGCCGACGTTGTAGATCCAGCCGCCGGAGAAGTCGTACATGCCGCAGGAGGCCATCACGCTCAAGACATTCTCGACATGCTGCTCCTGGATCGCCCGCACACCGGTGACAGGATTGAGCCCCTGGTTGGCGAGGGTCGCCCCGAGAAGGGCCAGGTCGGCGCAGCTCACGGAGATGGCGCACTGCCGGAAGTACGCATCGACCGTCTCGGTCGGATCATCCATGAGGACGTCGAAGTTGCGGAGGAGGTGGCCGATGGCCCGATTGCGGTGGCCCGTCCGACTCTCCGATTCGTAGACGTCTAGGTCGATCCGCATCGGACGACCGCTGTAGCGCTCGAACATCTCGATGATCCGCCCGAACCTGGCCTCGGATGACTCGGCTTCGATCTGACCGGTGGTGGCGATCGCCCCGGCGTTGATCATCGGGTTGAGCGGGCAGCCGGTCACCTTGTGGAGGCTGATGGCGTTGAAGGCATCGCCGCTCGGCTCGACACCGACCTTCTTCAGGATCAACTCGGCGCCATGATCGTCGAGGGCAAGACCGTAGACGAACGGCTTGGAGATCGACTGGATCGTGAACTCGTGCCGCGAATCCCCCGCCTCGTAGAGATAGCCGTCGGTGGTGGCGATGCAGATCCCGAACAGCTCCGGATCGGCCTTTGCCAGCTCGGGGATGTAGGTGGCGACCTCCCCTTCGCGGTAATCGGCGTATTTCGCCCGAAGCGTGTCGAGGAAAGACTGGATCGGCGAGCCGAGGTGGGCGGAGGCCATCAAAGGACCCTCGAGGGAGTTGCCACGGTGCAAAACTGTGCCGGCCGCCCGCCAGCGTTCCTGATCATACAAGAGTGGTTCCGGCGATCCAGCCACAACACGATCGATGCGGCCACGGAGCCGGAGTCGGTGGCACGACGCCGGCACGGTAGACTCCGCTCCGCCGACATCTGCCCGGCGCGTGGTCCGCGGCTGTGGACAGCGGGGCGGCGCGACTGACTGACATGGGAGGGGGCATGGCCCGAGACCGAACGACGGCAGACGATCTTTCCCTGGACGCGACGACCGGCCGGCGCGTTACACCGACGGGCACCCGGCATGTCGTCCTCGCGTTTGCCGTCCTTCTGGCGGTGATCACTTATGTCGACCGGGTCTGCATCTCGCAGGCGGCGCCGCAGATGCGGGAGGATCTCGGCCTCTCGAAGGAGCAGATGGGCTGGGCGTTCTTCGCCTTCTCGATCGCCTACGCGAGCTTCGAGATCCCCGGCGGCTGGCTCGGCGACCGAATCGGACCGCGGGCGGTGCTGATGCGCGTCGTCACGATGTGGTCGGCGTTCACGATCCTCACCGGCTGGGCCTGGAACTTCTGGTCGCTGCTGACGTTCCGTTTTCTGTTCGGCGTCGGCGAGGCAGGCTGCTTCCCCAACCTCGCCAAGGTTTTTTCCTTGTGGCTCCCCGGCCATGAGCGCGTCCGAGCGCAGGGGATCATGTGGCTTTCGGCCCGCTGGGGGGGCGCGTTCACGCCGCTGCTCGTCGGCTGGATGCTCTCGAAGGACTACCTCGGCCTCCACTACAAGTGGACGTTCCTCCTCTTCGGGCTCCTCGGGGTGGTGTGGGCAGTGCTGTTCTGGAGCTGGTTCCGCGACAACCCCCGCCATCACCCCAGCGTCAACGTCGCAGAGCTGGCGATCATCGGCGATTCGGCCGACCGCCAGGTGGGGCACGGGGCGGTGCCGTGGGAGCTGTTTCTTGGCAGCCAGAGCGTGTGGCTCCTGTGGCTCCAATACTTCTGCCAGAACTTCTCCTGGTATTTCTATATCACCTGGATGCCGACCTTCCTCAAGGAGACTTTTCCAGAGTTCACCGACATGCAGCGCGCCCTGGCCGGCTGCGTGCCGCTGTTTTTCGGCGGGATCGGATCGTTCGTGTCGGGATCGATCGCAGCCAGCCTCGCCGATCGACTCGGCAGCACGGCGCGGGCCCGGCGGACGCTCGGCTGCGTCGGGCTGTGCGGCGCGGCGGTAATGCTCCTTGTCTCGGTATGGCTGCAACAGCTCGCCGCAGCCGGCGGAGGCCTCACCACCTTCGGCGTCGCGGCTCTCCTCGCGATGGGGCTGGCGAGCTTCGGCAACGATCTCTCCATGCCGGGCAGCTGGGGCGCCTGCATGGACATCGGTGGCAAGCACACCGGCTCGCTCGCCGGGAGCATGAACATGATGGGGAACTTCGGCGGTGCCCTCTCGCCGGTCATCGTCCCCCCGCTCCTGACGGCCTTCGCGGCGCCTGGCTCCACCGACCCGAACTGGTCGGTCGCCTTCCTCCTCTTCGCGGCGGTCTATGCCGTCGGCGGCGTGGCCTGGCTGTTCATCGACCCGGTCACGTCGCTCGCGGGCGGGGATCACGACTGACTCTGTCGCTCACCCCAGCCCAGCGCGGAAGTCGTCGGCCGACGATCAGGTTTCCGTGACGGTCGGACGCCGGACGATCACCCACTTCGACGACGGGCTCACCCCCCAGGTCCTCAGACTGGCGAAGCCGCGGCTGAGACGCAGCGACGATGCCCCCGTCTGCCGGTCGGCCCACCCCGTGTCGGCCATGCCGTCGCCATTGACGTCATACGCCACGACGAACGATGACACGAGGCTCTCGTCGACACCCTGCGAGGCCCGGTATCGCGTGTCGGCCATCAGCCAGATCGCAACGCCGCCGCTCGGCTCATGCCGCCACAGCAGATCGCCCCGGCCGTCGCCGTCAACGTCGGCAGCCCCAACCACCTTCCAGGTCGCGTCTCCACCGATGAAGGCCTGAGACGGGGCCCGGGTGCCGTTCATGTGCCAGAGGACGGTGACGCCGCTCGTCCGATGCTGCCACAAAAGGTCAGAGAGGCCATCGCTGTCGGCGTCGTAGCCGTTGGCGACCGGGAGAATCCTCCAGTTCCCATCGGATGGATGGACCGGTCCATTCACTTGATCGGCGATGGCCCCGGAACTCCGCACCGAAAAATTGTTCATCAGCCACACCACCACCGAACCGCTCCCGACATCCTGCCAGAGGAGATCCTCGCGACCGTCCGCGTCATAGTCGCCCGCCGCAGCCACGCGCCAGCGGCTGTCGCCACCGATCAACGCCTGCTTGACAACCGCCCCTCCCGCCGACATCTGCCACATCACCGTGGCGCCAGAGGGAACGTGGCGCCAGAGAAGGTCGGCAATCCCGTCGCCGCCGAAATCGGCGGCCACCACGACCTCCCAATCGGGGCTGCCGCCGAGGGGACGGGTGGCGACCACCGTGCCGGAGGCGTCACGGATCGTGGCCGTCACCGCACCGCTGACACTGTCGTGGAGGAACACGTCGGAGCGGCCGTCACCATCGACATCGGAATCGACCAGCGGTTTTTGCACCGAGAGATCGGGCCGAAGTACCGTGAACGTCGGCACCCCTGCCACGCTCGTGATGGCTAACATCCGACCGTTGGCCCCCGAGGGGCTACCACGGGGCGGATCGAGCGGCAGCAGTGCCCCGGGCGCGCCGGCAAGATCGACATTGCCGAGTGGTTCAAATTGCGCGCCACGGTACCGACCGACGCGCGAGCCTGCGGCATTGGCGGCGAGCGTGTAGAGGCTGTTGCGGATCCAACCGGCGTCGACGAATGTCGTGGGAACGCTATAGGGCAGACGCGCGAGCGTCGTGGCATTGTGGACGGCCCCCGATCCGAGCACGACGACGCTCCCGTCGGGCTTCACCCGGATCGGGTGGGAGAAGCCCGCGCTGTCGTGGAGAGGTGAATCGACGGGGAATCCGATTCCCCCCGGCTTCAGCCCTGCCACCGTTCCATCGGCATTGATCGGCTCGCGGAGGAGGTCGTTCGGCGACGTGTCGTCGCGGAAGAAGTACATCGACTGGGTAGCTTCGCTCCAGATGTACTCGGTGGAGAAATAATTCCAATCCCGCGAATCGACCAACCGGCCTTCGCCATCGATCGTGTAGTGCGTCACCCAGGCGCCTGAATCGTCCTCGGCGAAGAGATAGCGGCCGGCGGCAGCCAGCCCCCCCGGCCGCCCCGGGAGAATGAAAAACGGCTCTTCGACCGGGGCTTCCGACTTCAGATCGATGCGGCTGATCTGACCGCCGGGATAGACGACGAAGGCCGCGTCAAGCGCCGGCGAGTAGGTGAAGTGCGACGGCACGCCACTGAGTGGGATCGTCGCCGTGTAGTGCTGCGTCGCCGGTACCCAGCGGAAGATGCTCTGCCGGGCAGCCGAAAAGAGGAGCACCGTGCCGTCGGCTGCGCGGGCGACCGCGTCGGGCGTGTACGCGAGGCCGACGGGATCGATCGGCGCTCCGGGAGGTGACGGGGACAGCGTTGAAAGCGGTACGATCTCCGTCCGCCATCCCGACGGCTGGGCAGCGTCGGCGACGAAGGCGACCGCGTCGCTTTTGCCGACGAAGACCGTCGTCGCGTCGAAGCCGATCTGGGCCGTGCCCGAGGGGAGGAACGCCGCGCCGCTGTCCGCGGGGGAGAACGCGCTCAGCGTCCGACCAGACACGGCAACCAGTCCGTCGCCGACGAAGTCGAGATCGGTGATCACGGTCCCGAGGCTCCCGATCCAGGTGAGATCGGTCGTGGAGTAGGACGTTCCGGAATCGTCGACCACCCGACTGCCGTCGGGCGTCACGAACGTCTTCGAGGCCCCCGGATAGTCGCCGTGATAGGGGCTGTCGCCCGACGTGGTGAAATGACCGGCGTCGTCATATCCCAGGGAGGTGATGTCCGAGGGTGAAACCCCTTCGGAGCGACCGAAGATCTTGTTGACCTGCGGCGCGATCGACGTCCCGCCGAAGGAATCGACATACACTTCCTTGAAATCCACGATCGTATTGGTCGACTTGTCGACGCTCGTCGCCCGGCCATAGAGCGAGACGCTGTCGATGACGAACAGCAGCTTGCCGTCGGTGTGGAGCGCGCGGACGTCGTTCTGGGTGGCGAACAGCCAGGTGGGGGCCGTGCCGTCGGACCGGTAGCGGTAGATCGCGCGGCCGAAGGCGGCATAGATCCCGTCGTTATCGACGAGCGCGGCCGAGGCCGGCTGTTGGGCGCCCTGGAGTGTCACCGGCGCGAGCCATTGCTCGGTGGCGATGTCGTAGCGATCGAGTTGAGGCTTCGCTGGATCGACAAACCAGCCGACGTCGCCCTGTCGGAACGCGGTTGCCGAGAGCATGCGGCGCGATTCGAGCGTCTCGATGTGGACGGGAATGCCGACACCCAGGCCACCGTCACGATATCGACTCGGGGCGGACCAACGACTGGATCGCATGCTCACGGCTCCTGGACTCATCGCACGGGGCCCCCCCAGATCATAGGCTCCCTGCGATGGGGGAGCAACAGTCAGTAGAGGGGATGTTCAGGGTGATCGAAAACTCTACCCCAGCCCAGCGCGGAAGTCGTCGGCCTGGCGGCGGATCGTGCGCACCTCAGCGGCATCCTTGCGTTCGAGATTCTTCAGCTGCATCGACATGCGGGGATTGGCTTTGAGCAGCGCCGCGTGGCGGGCGAGAAAATCCCAGTAGAGGGTCGTGAACGGGCAGGCGGCGGGGCCGGTCGCCTGCTTCGGCTCGAAGCGGCAGCCCTTGCAGGCGTTGCTCATCCGTTCGATGTAGGCGCCGCTGGCACAGTACGGCTTCGAGGCCATCACACCGCCATCGGCGAACTGGCTCATGCCGAGCGAATTGGGCAGCTCCACCCACTCCACTGCATCGACATAGACGGCGAGATACCAGCGGTGCACCTCCTGCGGCCGCACGCCGGCGAGCATCGCAAACAGCCCCGTCACCATCAGCCGCTGGATGTGGTGGGCATAGCCGTGGGTGAGCGTCTGCGAGAGGGCGTCGCGCAGGCAGTTCATCTCCGTCGCCGCCGTCCAGTAGAAGGCCGGCAGTGGCAGGGTGGCGCCGAGGGCGTTTCGCGACTCGTACTCCGGCATGAAATGCCAGTAGACACCGCGGACATACTCCCGCCACCCGATCACCTGACGGATGAATCCCTCCGCCGCCTCGATCGGCACCAGGCCCTCCCGCCAGGCGCGCTCGGCGCCAGCCACGACGTCGCGCGGATCGAGGAGCTTGAGATTCATCGCCGCGGCAAGACGCGAATGGTAGAGCCACGGCTCGCCGGTCCAGATCGCATCTTGATAGCGGCCGAAAGAGGGGAGCCGGTGGACGAGGAAATCGTCGAGCGCCTCGCGGGCCGCTTCGGGAGTGACCGGCCAGTCGAATGCCTCGAGGCTCCCCGGATGATCGGCGAAGCGCGTGTTTACCAGCTCGATCACGGCGCGTGTGACTCCATCGGGGGGGAAACGGCGCGGGGCGGGGAGCTTCCCCGGCCCCCCCTTCGGAAAGGCGCCGCGGTTGTCGGCGTCGAAGTTCCACGCCCCGCCGGCCGGCTCGCCATCCTCCATTAAGACGCCATGCTTCTCCCGCAGCGGCCGGTAGAACCATTCCAAGCGGAGCTGCTTCCGGCCACGGGCGTGGAGGGCAAACTCGTCGACGGTGCTGAAGAAATGCCGATCGGTGCGGATCTCGAGGGGGATGCCCGCCTCGCGCGCCGCGGCGACGATCTCCTCCCGCACCCGGTGCTCTCCCGGCTCGACGACGATCAGCTTCGCCGGCCGCCCCGGCGGGAGCGCAGGGCGCGTGCCTTTGGCGCCCGGCCGACCGCGGCCGACGGAAGCCTCGCCGCCGAGGCTCGCCACAAGCGCGCTTGCCAGCGAGCGCGGCTCGTCGGCGGTGGGCATGGCCGAGAGCGCCCGGTAGTCGACCGGCAGCCCCTCGGCGACGAGCCGATCGCGGAAGTGACGCATCGCGGCGAGGAACATCACGATCCGCGGCTTCGCCGACCAGACATGCGTCGACTCCCCCGCCACCTCCGCCATCCAGACGGCATCCTGGGAGGCATCGAATCCGTCAAAGGCCGCTGAGCGGCGGTCGAGCTGGTCGCCGAGAACGAGGACGAGGTGGCGGGGCATCGGAAGCTCGCGGGGAAGTAGGGGGCCACAGCCTCAATTATGGCAAGCTGCGGAGGGAACGGGAGATCGGCCGAAGAGCCGGCCTTCGCCCGCGGAAACCGATCGCCCTCTTTCACCGATTCCTCGCCCCCCCGGCCCCGGACGCCCTAGGCTGCGGAGGTGTTCTTCTGCACCCGGGAGCCTGTTGTCGTGCCAGCCACCCTCGCCCGAATCATCGACGCTGTGCCCGAGATCCGCACCGTCACGCTCCTCGATCCTTGCGAGGTCTATCGCGGCCAGGTGTTCCACGCCGGGCTCCTTTGGGAGGGCCACAGTGCCGGCAAGGTCGACGACTACCGGATCGATGTCCATCATCCCGACACCCTCGCCGTCATCGCCTCCGCTCCCGTTCCCCACACGCTCGAGTTCCTCTATCCCTACGCTGCGGGGACGATTCTTGCGGTCGGCAAACACTTCGACGAACGTCGCGGCTGGCTCACCTACCATTCCACCGTGCGGTTCGACCAGGCGCCCCCGTCCCCGCGGCTGCGCGTGCGGGTCCGCACGATGCCGCGGCGGCTCCAGGTCGAGCAGTTCGGCGGCTCCGCCGGCAGGATGTGGTTCAACGAGCCCGGCTCACGGAAGGTGTTCCGCTGGAACGGCTGGTGGGCCCGGCCGCTTTGCCCCGAGGTCTACTTGCCGGGGGCAATGATCCCCTTCGGCCGCTGGCTCTTCGTCCTCGAGCGCAACGACGTCCGCCCCGGCCGGGAGACGATCGCCCGCATCGACACGGTCACCCACGCGATCGAGCGGAGCTTCCCCGACACGCGCCGCCACCTGACGATGATCCTCGATCTGGAGGGGCTCCCCTGGATCGCAGCGCCGGAGGCCCGGGCCGATCAGGTGCTCCTCGTCGACAAAGCCACGAACCGGCTGGCCGCCACGCTCCCGGTGCCGGGGACGCCCGTCGCCGTCGCCAAGCTGGGGACGTGCCTTGTCGTCTTCGCGGCCGAGGCACGGCAAGCATCGTTTTTCGATCTCTCAAGCGCCGGCTTCCCGCTCGTGGCCCGGTGGGATCTCGCCGGCCTGGGCAGCGACTTCCTCAACGCCCGCTCGCTGCAGATCGATCCGCACAGCGGCCGGCTCTTCCTCCGCTCCCCGTTCCATCCGCGGATCTCCGGCAACACCCCGGCGGTCCGGGTGGCGGTCGATCCCGACGGCGCCACCCTCGCCCGGTGCACCGCAACGGGTATCAGGCCGACTTTGCCGCAGCCTCACGGCGCCGGACATGCCGGGGCGTGACGACATCCCATGCCAGCCCGAGCGCCTTGAGGAGGCGGATCTCGTAGTAGCTGATGTCGATCTCCCACCAGCGGTGCTGGACACTCGCCGACGAGGGATCCTCGTGGTGGTTGTTGTGCCAGCCCTCGCCAACGGTCAGCAGGGCGACGAACCAGTTGTTGCGGCTCGCCTCGCCGGTCTCGTAGTTGCGGTAGCCGAACATGTGGGAGAGCGAGTTCACTGACCAAGTGATGTGCCAGACTGCCACAATCCGCACGTACACACCCCACACCACCAGACTCAATGCCAGCGGCAGGGCAGCCTCGCGCCCCCAGCCGATCCAACCGATCGCGGCACCGGCGAGGAAGAAGACCGGGATCTGTGCCAGACCGATCCACATCAGCAGCCAGGGGCTTTTCTCGATCCGCATGTAGAACGGATCGCGGAGAATATCCTTGGAGTAGGTGGCCATCGCATTGAGCGAATGGGCATCCCGGTTGTTGACCATCAGCCAGCCGAAATGCGACCAGAGAAACGTCACCAGCGGCGAATGGGGATCGGGTTGCTTGTCGGAATGGACATGGTGGATACGGTGCACCGTCACCCAGCGGGCGGGCGAATCCTCAAGGCAGCAGATCCCGAGGATGGCGAAGGCATGTTCGACCCAGGGGAGGGTCTTGAAGCTGCGGTGCGTGAGGAGGCGGTGGTAGCCGATCGTGATCCCCTGCCCGAAGACATGGATCCCGACCACCATCGTCCAGAAACCGATCCACGAGAAGAACTGCGGCACGAAGGCCAGCAGCGCCAGCAGGTGGACAGCGAGGATCGTGCCGGAATAGACCCGGTTGATCGTGTACGGCCGCACAGCCGTAGGGACGTCGAAATGGGCCGACGCCGCGGGAAGAGAAGCCATAGAAGGACAGACTCCAGACAACGCCGATCGCTCCGGCCAGGGTTGGCCGGGCAGGGCAGAGGCTCACCACCACGATAGCCAATTGCCACCCACTCGGCTAAGTCACCGGTGCCCTTTCCCGGGCCAAAACACGTTTCCCTTCCCGACGTCGCACCAATCATGCCGGCTGCGGCGACCTTACCGACATCACTCGGCCAGCGATACCCGGATCAGTTCCTTGTCGTTGCGGATGAAAACACTCCGGTCGGCATACGCCGGAGGGCACCACACCACCCCGCGGCCGAACGCCGACTGCGTCGTGTCGAGGAGGTGGGTGCGGTCGAGCTCCTCATAGCCTGCGGAGGAGAGCCTGGCGATCACGAGGTCGCCGGTTTCGGCGAACAGGAAATAGCGGTTACCGTGGCGGGTGATGAAAGCCGTTGCTGATGGCGGGGCACGGTCACCGAACGGCCCTGGGCTCGACCACTTCACCGCGCCGCCGGGAATCTCGATCCCGCGCAGATCTCCCTTCTCGTGGAAGCCGTAGAGCATCGTGCCGTCGACGATCGGCTGGACGTTGACCGCCGAGATGCCGTGCTTGGCCTTGTTACGCCACACCACCTCGACCCCCGGCTTATCGGCGGCGAGTTTGACCAGCAGGTTCTTCTCCTGGAAGCCGCCGACGTAGAGGTGCTCCCCCACCTTCACCGGTGCCATGATGATCGAGCCGTTGTCGGCGTTGTAAGGAGTCTCCCAGAGAATCGCGCCAGAGTCGGGCGACACCGCATACATCCCATCGGGCTTCATGAGCACCAACTGCCGCACGCCGGCCGCCTCGATGATCGTCGGCGGAGAGTAGCCCTGCTCGGGGGCGGTGCCGGCGCGCCACAGCTCCTCGCCGGTGAGCTTGTGGAGCGCCACAACATGGGCCTTCGCGGTGCCGGCGATGACGAACAAGCGATCCCCGTCGACGAGCGGATGGCCCGCCCACCCCCACAGCGCCGCCTTCGTCTCGTACTCTTTCTTCAGGTCCTTCGCCCACACCACCCGGCCGTCGGCGACGGCGAGGCAGAGGAGATTCCCCTCGGCACCGAGCGTGTAGACCCGGTCGCCGTCGACCGTCGGCGTGCAGCGCGGGCCGGCGGGATAGCTGATCGTGTAGGTGACCGGGATCTCCTGCTTCCACAGCTCCTTCCCCGTCCCCTCGTCGAGACAGAGCACGCGTTCGGTGCCGGCCGCGGTCTTCCGCTCGAAGTTGTCACCGGGGAGATCGCCCGCCGGGACGAAATCGGTGACGAACACTTTCCCCTCCGCGACGGCCGCCCCGGCATAGCCCCCGGCCACCGGTGCCCGCCACACGACCTTCGGCCCCCCGGCGGGGAACTTTTCCAGAATCCCGTCCTCACGCCAGACGTTGTCGCGCTGCGGGCCCATCCACTGCGGCCACTGGTCGGCAAAGACAGCGGCCCCCGGGAGCCACACCAACACGGCGACGGCGACGACCAGTGAGCTCGGCCAAGCGGCGAGAAGACAAGGAACAGGGCGGCGGATCATGATGGCCTCGGGCGGACAATGGAGGCGCTCACGGACCATCCATGGCAGCCGCCGACAGAATACTCCGCCAGGCCCTGGCCGCGGCAAACCGCAGTTCCTCACAAGCCCCGGGGAGGACCCGGCTTGACAGACTTCTGTATGATGCATACACATTTATGCATGAGAACCACTCTCGACATCGACGATGCCCTTCTCTCCGAGGCGAAGCGCCGTGCCGCCGACAAGGGCACGACGCTCACGGCGTTTGTCGAGCACGCGCTCGCTGCGGCGCTCGCCGGCCGGGACGAAACGGGCCCTCGCTACCGCCTCGCCTGGAAGACCCACCGGGGATCGTCGCCGCCTACCGTCGATGTGGCTGACCGTGACCATCTGATCGATGTCATGGAAGGGCGGCGATGATCGCCGTCGACACGAACATCCTTCTCTACGCCGATCGCGAGGAGACGCCGCAGCACCGGGCAGCACTGCGAGCGCTGCGACGGCTTGCGGAGGGGCACGAGGCGTGGGCCATTCCCATCCAGTGCGTCGGCGAGTTTCTCCGCGTCGTCTCCCACGATCGGGTCTTTCAGCCTCCGACACCGATCGGTGAGGCCCTGGCGTCGATCGAGTCGCTGCTGGCGAGCCCTTCGGCGCGCGTCCTCGTCCCAGGGGGCAGGTATCTGCGGATCCTTCGGGAGGTGATCGAACGGGCGGAAGTCCGCGGCAACCTCGTCTTCGACGCCCAGATTGCGGCGGTGTGCCTGGAGCACGGTGCGACAACGCTCCTCACCGAGGATCGCGACTTCACCCGTTTCCAGGGACTCAAGCCGCTATCGCTCGCAGCCTTCCTCGCCGATTGAGCACAGGCTCTGCGCTCTTCACTTCCCCGGCACCTGCTCCACGATCCCGACATCGATCGACTGCCCGCCGCCGGTCTGCCGGCAGTGGACGGCGACGAGATTCTCCCCTTCCTCGAGCGCGGCCCGCCCCGCCGCCAGCATCGGCACCTCGACGTATTCCGTCACATAGCCCTGCACCGTCGCGGCGAGGACGCCGTTGATGAAGATCTCGGCGTCTTCGTCATGGTGGATCCGGAACGCGAGCTTCCCCGCGGGGAGCTTTTCCAGATTTATGATCCGCCGCAGCCAGATCTCTTTGGTGTTCCACTCGGTGCGGATCGCCGTGCCAGGCGTGCCCCGGGTGCCGAAGCCCCCCGGGCCGCGCTTCCACCCGGCGTCGTCGTAGCCCGGCTTGTCCCAGGTCGGCGGCGGCGGGTCGAGGGTGTAGCGCCACTCCACGGCAGCCGACTCAAACGTCGGGATCCAATCCCGGTAGGTCGGCGCCGGTTCAAACAGCATCCGGTGCCAGGCGGCCGTCTCCTGCGGATCGAGTTTGAGGATTTCGCGATCGTAGGTGAGGAGGCCGTTGACCTCGATCTCGACATCGGTCGTTTGCGTGTAGACGGCCGCGGCGAGCCCCTTGCCGACGAGCCCGTGGAGCCGCTCCATGAGATGGCCGTAGGAGGCCCGCAGATCGGCTTCGTTCTGGTAGGTGCGGTAGCCCCAGTTGTCGGAGTCCTTCCACAGATGCCCCTTGACCGGGAGCCCCAGGCCGCCGAACTCGCCGAGGACGCTGACGCGATCGGGTAATACCGGAAACATCCCCGGGCCGGGATAGAGGTGCAT
>Ga0209500_10000985_pt1 | contig 22546 bp, 23 predicted proteins | sample S_140212_EF_Meta_FD_187323 | JGI IMG/M metagenome (GOLD analysis project Ga0209500, IMG submission 187323) | Freshwater microbial communities from Lake Simoncouche, Canada to study carbon cycling - S_140212_EF_MetaG (SPAdes) (version 2) | ecosystem: Environmental > Aquatic > Freshwater > Lake ...
TCATTGAATGGCCCACAAGCCACTTTACAATTGAGGACATTCAAGGTAAGTATCCAGATGCAGTCAATATCACCCTTCGCTTTCGTGTAAAGCAGGCTGTTGAAAACAAAGATGTTATGGTCATTGGTAAAATCAAGCCAGCCATTGGTCGCCCAAAGCTTGTATTCTCTCGCGCAAATCCTAGCAAGGAATTGCTTGAATCCGCAAAAGCTGCTGGTGTTATTGCCGCCAGCGATACGCTGACAACGGTTTCGGTTGCTGAAGTGACGACCGACAATAAGAACAAATCCGTAGTTCAACCCGCGAGCGAAACTGCCCACGTGAGTTAATAGATCAACGATGATCATGTGAAAAATCCGCCGAGTTAAAAGCTCGGCGGATTTTCTATTTATATATATGAGCGCAAAAATATTAAGATTCAAACAGCCTACTTCCACAAATGATACTGTATTTTTCATTTTTGAAGTAATAAAAAATACTACATTTGCAATGTATGACTCTGGTATGGGAGATCCTATAAAGTACGGCAGTATCGCGATAATTTTGGGAAAATTGGATGAAGAAATAAAAAAAGTAAAAGAGAATAAACGAAAAAAATTTAAAGTGTATTGGATGATAAAAGATGCATCCAACGGTTGGAAAGAACATATGCAGCCACCAGCCGGATATTTGCGCGGAGGTATTGTAGATGCAATAAATAATTCCGACGACAACTCGGTCCATGTAAAATTATCAGCCCCAAGAGGATTTCCAGAATCGGCTATGGATCAAATTTATTGGTTCTCTCTTGGACCAACCGGAAAAAATCTGCATTTTTTGTATGATTCACACATGGGATCTTCTTTATGGGGAGAAAATAGGCAGAAGATATTTGCATTTTTAAGAGAAATGGATGAACAAGTTAGATCCAACAAACGTGAAAAATATATATTATGGTGTTTTGATAGAAAAAATGAAAATGAAATTTGGAAAAAAACAGCATTAAAATATCTTCCGAAATTTGATATAGACTCCACAAAAAAAACCAAGATCGTTGAAGAAAGTAAAAAATAACACATCAAAACGAAAAAGGCTGGCTAATATACATTTTAAGCATATAATGGTTTCAGAATCATGTATACCGATATTGTGGAAATTATCAAAAGCTGGTCAACAATTGTTCAGTTTATTTTCTTTTCAATTGTTGTATTTGCAATTTTGGCAATCGTAGGGATGATTGTTCATTCATTGGCCGAGTTTTTTAATAAAACATTAATTGAACTTGTGAATAACAGACAATCTAACAAAATTCAAAAAACGAAGATTTTCAAAAGTTATGATTAAGATATATGTCAATCATGATGAAATATGTATGGGAAGATATTTCTCTGGGTCAGATCATAAACCAAGTATTCTTTGTGGAAACTGCAATCTATCATTTAGAATTCAACATTTATTCAAAACTTCAAATGAAAAGCGTAGAGCCATAAATTGTCCACATTGTGGTAAATGGAACAAATTGACACAACTATATCAGTTTGATGGTGATATATACGAATTTTTTGATGACAAAGTGATAATTATAAGCACGCACATATGAGTCTTGTAATAAACAAAGCACCCCCACCAGACGGAAATCCAGAAGGTATATTAAATGCTCCATTAAATGCGTTATTCTTTAAAACTGGTTCTTTTTATAAGATCAACAACTCTGGCTCAGATGCTATTGGATGGGACGACGTTTATTTCTCCTATTTTTATGGACCATTTTCAATGCGTACAGCACAAGATATCGAATTGCTGGAAAACATAGAGTTGGGAACATACTTGTATGTAAAGACCACAGAGCAAGTTTATAATACGGGATGGAAACTATTGAGTAAAAAAAGCCCATTTTATCCTCAATTTAGTCCAACTCCAACAACAACGCCCACGGCAACTGTTACTCCAACTGTTACTGCAACATTCGTACTAACGCAAACACCAACTACGTCTCCTTCATTAACAATAACAACGTCCATTACGCCAACAAATACTCCTACGCACACGCCCACCAGGACAATGACGGCAACCCCGACAACAACTTCGACTCAATTAAATCCATACACAGCCACTCCAACCCCGACCGCATTTCCTACCAGAACTCCGACTCAAACAATTACAAAAACGCCAACGACTCCAACTCCAACAATTACAAAAACGCCGACAACAACCATTACGCCAACAGTCACGGCAACCCCAACCAAATCCATTACGCCAACAGTCACGCCTACAATCACGGCAACGCCAACAATAACTCCAACCAAATCCATTACGCCAACAGTCACGCCGACAATCACGGCAACGCCAACAATAACTCCAACCAAATCCATTACGCCAACAGTCACGCCGACAATCACGGCAACGCCAACAATCAACTGGTCTGTATAATTTTTAAATATATGATAAAATGGTTACAAAATATATCTGATGATATATCACATGAAGTTTCTATATTGATTCCAACATATAATAATGTGCAATTTTTGGAAGAGTGCATACATTCAATAGTTTCATCATCAAACAAATGTTGCAAATATGAAATATTAATTGGTATAGACAACTGCTACAAAACTCTTCAGCTAGTTGATTCAAACACATTGTTTAAAAATAAGAATATAAAAATATATTATTTTCCAAAGAATGTTGGACCTTATATAATTCGGAATTCTCTTGCCAACAAAGCAAAATATGATAATCTTCTATTTTTTGATTCTGATGATATCATGATGGCCAATACAATACAAACATTGATGGAAAATTTTGAGGGCAAAGAATTGCTTAAATTCAAATTTTATAATTTTGAAAATGGGAATGGATATAAAACCCAAGATAAACTATCATTATCCAAGATATATGCTCATGCATCATTCTTGATAAAAAAGAATAAGTTTTACGAAATGAATGGATTTTTTGGGTGGAAATGTGGAGCAGATGCCGAGTTTACGGAAAGATACGAAGGGCAAGGCAATAATATACAACATATGGATGTTCCACTCTTTTATAGAAGATATCATAATAATAATATTACAAGACTGCCAGAAACAGGACTAAATTCCAAGTTGAGAAGCAGATATGGAAAAATCATAATTGAAAACCGAATAAACCAGAAATGGAAAAACCCAAGCAAACCAGAAGTATTTGTTTCTAATATTATAAAAATATGAACGACGCGACTCTCAACGAAGATATACATCAGTATCCCATAAGTTCTACAAATGATACAAAAATGGATAACAACGTAGAATCTAAAAAAGATATGGCAGTAGTTACATGTCATTTTAATTGGTGTAACTACACATCGCCGGTAAGAAATCTCAACAATTTTTTAAATAGAATGGAACTGGACAATATTCCTGTATATGGAATAGAACTATCCTTGACGGATCAATTTTCTACGAAAGGTAGAAAAAATTGGAAGCATATTAAAGTTGGAATAGACAGCGTATGCTTTCAAAAAGAAGCTTGCATAAATATGCTGGAAAAAACAATCCCACCGCAGTACACCAAAATAGCATGGGTTGATGCCGATTTATCATTCACCAACAAAAATTGGTATACGGATACCTCAAAAAAACTTGACCAGTATAAAATTGTACAAATGTACGAAAGAGGCCACAGCACCGATGCGTCCGGAAGGATAAAAACTACAAAGCCCGGTGTAGTTGCGGCTGGAGGCCCAGCATCAAAGGTGTTTGGCCATCCGGGTGGAGCATGGGCTGCTAGAAGAGAATTTTGGAAACACGGTGGATTATATTCTAGATCTACAATGGGTTCGGGGGATTCTATTTTTGTATTCACTATTTTTGGAGAGCCTATTATAAATTGGGAAAATCCAAAATGGAAAAAACTCCAAGAGTGGAAAAAATCTATAACTTCTTATGTTAAGAAAGATGATATTTCTTTTGTTTCTGGAGACTTTGTTCACGATTGGCATGGAGATGCCGGTGATAGAAATTATATTAATAGAAATGTGATAATACAAGCTATAGACCAAGATTTAAATATAAAATTCGATGAAAATGGAATAATCAAGATTGTAAATGTTGACGATGATGTTTATAAAAATATTTTTTCATATTTTCTAGCAAGAAACGAGGATGGTAATAAAGCGGAAGTTTCTAAATCGCCCACAAAGATTTGGACAATAAAGTATCCGACCGAAATATATTTAATTGCAAACAATGGGACATTGGATTCAAATATTGTTGAGAATATAAAAAACTCTGTGGTTTGTCATTTTAACGTTGCAAATTTTAGGAAATTTTCATCGGATGAAAATCTTAATTATTTGATGATAAATTCGTATGAGCGGGACGGCGGAGGATATTTCATACCAGCATCGGATATGAGGTTTGATCATTATTATTTTTACTGCAAGCAGGGGCAGTTATATAACAACCCTTGGAAAAAAATAAGAGAACAGTTTCCAAATAAAGAATGCTTTTCTTTGAATGATATTGTTGAAAAATATCCATATGGTACAGAAGCATCTATTGGATTCATTGGAGCCCATTATTTTCAACATCTATTCAACAAGATACATTTGATTGGATTTACTTTTCAAGGATGGAAAGGACATAATTGGGATTATGAAAATACTACACTGTCTAAATTAAAAAACGTAATAATACACAAGGCGTAACTAACATTAAAAATAAATAATTTGAATATCAAGTACAACTGGAGAGATACTCAACAATATTCAATATTGTATAAACAAAATCCTTCATATGGCTCAGGTGGGAATCGGCATCTCGGAGCAATAGTATCGTTATTAAAAGAACACAACATAAAATCAATTCTAGATTTTGGGTGTGGTCAAAATAACATGTTGGTAAATGGTTTAATAAAAATGTTTCCAAATATGAAAATCGTTGGATACGATCCTTCCCTTGAAGACTCGCAATGCACATCCACATTGACTAACCAGATATTAACAAACATTCAAATAGATTTTGTAATTTCAATTGACTGTTTGGAGCATATACCTCAAGAAGAACTTCCTCAATGTTGGGAAATATTTAGGAGGTTAAATCCAAAACTGGCGTACCATGGAATATGTACAAGAGCGGCAAGACAGATGCTTCCGGACGGAACAAATGCACACAAAACTGTGCAACTTGGTAGATGGTGGAAAACGGAATTGGAACGAGAATTTTCAAATTTTAAAGTTTTAAAAGCCGACATTCAGCATCAACATCAATATTCAACATTTGTATTAAAAAATAATTTATGTGAGTATTGATTAACATCCAAGTTTCACTAAATTGGGGTGCTGAACGGGAATATTTCTCAAAAAAGAAACCAAGATGTCTTGACAACTGAATAGATATCTTCAATGTTAAATAGATTATGAACAAACCCATCCTCGCAGTCATGGTTGGTATAAGTGGCTCTGGTAAGAGCACATATGCAACTGGCTTAAAAACATCACTCAAGGCAGAGTTGGTAGAAACTGATGCAATTCGCGTGGAATTGACTGGTAATGCCGAAGATCAAAGTCAAAATGGTCGTGTGTTTGAAGTTGCAAGAAAGCGTGTAAATGATTATTTATCACAAGGTAAAAATACTATTATTGATGCCACCAGTCTCAATATCAAAGAACGTAAAGATTGGATTGATATTGGCAAAGCAAACAATGCTGAAATAAGAGCATATTTTATTGATACTCCTGTGAGTGATTGTAAAGCACAAAACAACAAACGTGAACGCAAAGTACCAGAATGGGTTATTGACAAACAATCTAATAAGTTGTTTGGTCCAACCAAGTCAGAAGGTTTTGATAGTGTTGTTACGATTTGATAGTTGACAATATTTGATGGTTCGGGCAATATAATTTGCAATGTACCAATCCATTTACTGCGATAGAAAAACTTCTACGATCCATTTATGGGACGATTTGAATGGGTATGTATCGTTCAAAGATGAACCATATGCTTATAGAAAATCTAGGAATGGAAAGTATAAATCAATTTTCGGTGATAGTCTTGAGAGAATTACAAAATTTAATTTTCGCGATCCTAGTTTATTTTCTTCTGATATACCAGTAGATACCAGAGTTCTTATTGATGCATATGCTGATAGTGATGAAGTTAGTATAAATCATCGCAGAGCATATATTGACATCGAAGTTGATTCGGTTGGTGGCTATCCAAACATCGAAGATCCAATCAAAGAAGTAACTGCTATTGCTTTGCTTGATGAATCTAAAGACACATATTATTGTTTTATATTGGACAAAGATGGTGTGGTACAAAATGAAAATAAAGACAACACCATCATTTTGCCATATCTAAATGAAGAAGATTTGCTTGTTGCATTCTTAAAAAAATGGGATGAAGTTAAGCCAACTATTGTAAGTGGCTGGAACATTGATGGATTTGACTTTCCATATCTACATGCTCGTTTGGTTAGAGTGTTGGGTGAAGAAGTAGCAAATGCTTTGAGTCCAATCAATATTTGTTATTTCAATAAATATAAAAACAAGATGACGATTGCTGGTGTTAATGCACTAGATTATCTTGTATTATATAAGAAATATAGTGGCAAGAATTTAACCAACTATCGACTAGATACAGTTGCTAAAGAAGAACTAAAAATTGGTAAGATTGAATATGAAGGTTCGTTGAACGACCTTATGAAGAGTGATATAAAGAAGTTCATTGAATATAATCTTCATGATATTATTCTGGTCAAGAAAATGAATGACCAACTTCAATTCATTGAGTTGGCAATGAGCATCTGTCATGTTTGTCATGTGGGCTATGAAGAGTTTGGTATGTCTTCCAAGTTTCTTGAAGGTGCTTTGCTCACATATCTTCGTCGCAAGAAGTTGATTGCTCCCAACAAAAAATTGAAATTAGATGTTGTAGATAGGGACGATGATTTGGCTGATGATGTTGGATTTGAAGGTGCATATGTAAAAGATCCTGTGCCTGGCCGTTATGATTGGGTGTGTTCGGCTGACATCAACTCGCTGTATCCATCCGTGATCATGAGTCTCAACATTAGTCCAGAAACTAAAGTGGGCATAATCAAAGATTGGGATAGTGAAAAGTTGGTCAAAAAATCCAGTGATAAAATCGCATTTGATAATGAAGTTTATACATATGAAGATTTTGGTAAAATAATTGTAGATAATAATTTGTCAGTTAGTGCGAATGGTATTGTATATGACCAAAGTAAACTTGGTTGTATTCCAGACATTCTCAAGACATGGTTTGCCGAGCGTGTAGAATATAAAACCAAGATGAAAGATGCCAGCACGCGCAAAGACAAAGAACAATATGTTTTTTGGAAGCGTCGTCAACACGTACAAAAGATTTTGCTCAACTCTTTGTATGGTGTGCTGGGGTTGAGTATATTTCGTTTTTACGACTTGGACAATGCTGCTGCGGTGACATTGACTGGTCAAGAAATCATCAAGACCAGTGCCAAGTATGTGAATGGTAAGTTCAACAAGCGTTGCAGCACCAAAGATAAAGATTATGTTATTTACATCGACACTGACTCATTGTATTTGGACATAAAGTCGTTGGCCGATCATGAAAAGATTGAAGATGTAAAACCATTTGCAATCAAGATGATTGGAACCGTGTCAGATGAACTTAACGATTTCTATAAAGTTATGATGGTGCGTATGTTCAACAGCACCGACAATCGCATCAAAATCGCAGCTGATGTTGTAGCACAATCTGCTTTTTGGGTTGTTAAAAAGCGTTATGCTATGCGTAAGGTATACAACATGGAAGAAAGCAAAGACGTGGATGAAATTGAAATCAAAGGTCTGGATGTTGTTCGTTCATCATATCCAAAGAAGTTTCGTGATTTCATGAAAGGTATTTTGACAGATATTCTTCAAGGTACTCCAAACAAAATAGTCAATGCCAAGATTGTAACTTTCAAAGATACAATGAAAGACTTTGAACTGGAAGATATTGCCAAGAACACATCGGTCAAGTTTATATCCAACACAGAAGCCAAAATAAACTTTGATCCAAAACATCGCGAACCATTTAACTTTGAAGGCGGATCAACTGCCCAATGTAAAGCAGCATTGGCATACAATGATATGCTACGCAAATATGAACTAAATGATACAGAACCTATTTTACATGGTGGTAAAATCAAGTGGGTATATCTCAAAGAAAATCCATTTGGTTTGAGTGGCATAGCATTCAAGGACGATGGCAAAGATCCCAAAGTTATTATGGATTTTATTCATAAATACATTCATCGCACCAAGATTTGGGATGCTGAACTTGAAGGCAAACTAACAGATTTTTACACTGCCATGAGATGGGATATGTATAGTGAAAATAATGCAACGATTGAACAGTTTTTTAGTTTCTAATATGCTATTGACAAATACCAAATAAACAGACAATATAATAACCTACAATGAATAAATCAAATCTAATCAAGTTCATCGAACTATATAATCTTAACGGAACAGTTGAGCGCGTAAAGCTTGAAGCAGATGGCAAGAACATCAAAACCAATATTGTTACAGAAGATAAAACATTGGCGGGCAATATATCATTCAATGGCATTGCTTTGGAAAAAGGTGAGTATGGTATTCATGATACTGCTCAATTCAAGAAGATGTTGAGTATCTTGGATGAAGAAGTAGAAATGTCAGTGAATAAAGTAGATGATCGTGCGGTTAGTTTGACTGTTGCGGATAAAAATACAGAGTCATTGATTATTCTGGCTAATATGTCAGTTATTCCCAAGACGCCAACTGTGGCAAATCTTGGTGTATTTGATTTGGAGATTGAGTTGGATGATGCTTTTATTGATCGTTTCATCAAAGCCAAAAATGCTTTACCGGAAGTTAATACATTTACATTGGGTCTAAACAAGAAAGGCGACAAAGTTGAGTTGATTGTGGGAGACAGCGACAACAACACCAATCGTATCAAACTAGAAGTAAAGCCAGTGGCGGGCAAAGACAAGCCAGCCAAAGAAATTAGTTTCAATGCCAACTATTTCAAGGAAATTTTGAGCAGAAACCGCGATGTAACCGGTGTGATATATAAGATAAACACAGCGGGCATCAGTCATATCAACTTCAAGACACCGGAATATGAAGCCAATTATTATCTGCTCAAGACCGCAAAATCTTAAAAATAAACAATCATGAACTTTTTAGAAGAAGAAAAATCCGAACCATCTGTCAATAACCACACTATTTGGGCAGAACGATATAGACCCAATAAACTGGAAGATTATGTTGGTAATGAAACTCTAAAAGCCAAAGTAAAACAATATATTGAAACCAATGATATTCCTCATTTGCTGTTATATGGTAGCGCGGGCACTGGCAAGACGACTCTTGCTAAACTTATTACAAACTCCATAAAGTGTGATATGCTTTATATCAATGCGTCGGATGAAAACGGCATTGATACAATTCGTGTCAAAATCAAAAACTTTGCTTGTAACATTGGATTCAATCCGCTCAAGGTTATTGTGCTTGATGAAGCCGATTATTTTACCCCCGCTGCTCAAGCAGGATTGCGAAACACAATGGAAACATTCAGTGAGCATACACGGTTCATTTTGACTTGTAATTATCATGAACGTATCATTGAACCTATTCAATCGCGTTGTCAATCATTTGCTATTCATCCTCCGACCAAGAAAGATGTTGCCGCCAATCTTGTAAATATTCTCAAAAAAGAAAATGTAAAGATGGACAAAGATGGTGTGATATTGCTTGTGAATACTCATTATCCAGACATTCGTGCTATTATCAATACTGCGCAGCGTAATGTAGTTGATGGAGTATTGACATTGGCACGTGAAGATGTATTGGAAGGTGATATAAAAGCCAAGATAATTGAAATGCTAAAAAATGATGATAAGAAACAAGCATTTGTGGATATTCGTCAACTAATAGCAGACAACAGCATAAAGAGTTTTTCGGATTTTTATACTATATTGTTTGAGAAGGTAGAAGAATATGCACACAATAATGTAGCAGATGCTATAATTATTATAGCAGATGGTCAGTTTCAAGATGTTTCTGTGGTAGATAAAGAAATCTGCTTTATGAGTACAATAATTAAACTGCTACGATCAACTAAATAAAAACATATGTATTCCGCAATATTACTGGACGAAAAATCTCAACTCAAGCTGGAAAAGCTTGCTGAAGATATCAAAGTGAATGGTGTGCGTTTGCCTATACTTGTGAGAGACAATGGATGGAAAATGTATAATCATCATATGACAATATCTATGGGTTCATTGCCAGACCACTTGAAACAATATCTTGATACTATTCATAAACTGGATGTGACACATGTTGGTATCAGTGACAAGGCTGTTGCTGTTCGCGTTGTTGGATTTGATAGCAAGAATAAAATTCCGCATATCACATTGGCTGTAAATATTAAAGGTGGAGGCAAACCATTTGATAGCAATAAAATTGAAAATTGGACAACGATTGATACAATAATAAAGTTGAGTGGTGCAGTAAAAGAATTACAATGAAAATTACAGACGCAGTATTTTACACAGACAACACAACTGTTCGCCTTGAAGTTGGTGATGAAAGATATTATCTCACAAATGACAAGAAGTTTTATGACATGCATCCAATCAACATAATGGCGGAAGAAATCAAGGGTGAAAAATTAGAAGAAATCAAAGCTGCTGCTAAAGCCGGTGGATATAAAAACGATATTGAAGTAAAAAAGTGGTTGTAAAATACCCAATTAACAATGATAAATTTTCTTAAAAAAGATGTGGAATAATCATATGACTTATATTTATAATATATATGAATATATTTGAATCTACATTTGAGAAGCACAAGAAATTGGTGATAGAAGCGATTGCGACCAATAAAACTATGTCGGACGATGAACTGGCGCTCAAGGGTGGAAAAGACAAAAACACGCAAAAAGTAAATGCGGCGGGTGAAAAAAAATTAAGGGGGTGGGAAGATGCGTCCGTAGAAAAAAAAGATTCCGACGAAAAAATTTCAAAATTTAATCCAACGGAGTTTTGGGAAAACTTTAAAACAATGCCAGTTTCTCAGTTCGTTGCACAATATAAAAACATATTTACAGACCCAAAAATAAAAGCATTCATCAACGCGGGGAAAGCGGACGCAGACTCTATTGAAGAGTTTTCGGTCGAAAAGGGAACATTGCCAGTAAAACAATTGGTTCCGACACAAAATGAAATTGGGTTTGGAAATAGTGTAGACGATCTTTGTAAGAAAACATTTAATCTTGAGAAACAACTTGAAGATTTAAAAAAAATGTTAGATGGAAATGGGGTTTCACTTGGATCTCCGAATAAACCGGATGGTGATTTTATTGTTGTTTATGACCGTAAATATATAATAGATGGACACCATCGTTGGAGCAAAATAACTTGTGCAAACAAAGATGCTACAGCAGCGTGTTTAAATTTTAAAGCAACCGGTGTGTCACTGACTCCAGAGCAAGTTTTAAAAGCTTTCCATCTAGCAATAGCTGCCGAAATAGGAAAAATACCAACGTCTGCTGCAAGCGGAGAAAATCTTTTGGGTGGAAATTCGGACAAAGTTGCTCAAATGGTTTCTTATAACTTATCGGATTCATCTAATCCCGACGCTTCTAAGTTTTTAGAAATATATAAAACTGACATGAATCCAAAAGGACAAGAAAAAAAACCAGACCAAGTCGGAGAATACATTGGAGAAAACGCAAAAATTATAACAAATGCTAAACCGGCAACCGATACTCCAAGATCGGCGATGCCACAAACCGATAATTCTAAAAATTATGAAGATGCGCTGAAAAATGGGAACGTGAATTTCGCCGCAGACGCAGTCTCTGCCCAAATATTAAAAAAAGAAAATAAAATTTTTGAATCTACATTCAACAAGTTTAAAAACTTGTATACAAAATAATTTATTATATATTGACAATAACATATTTTAATCTATAGTTATATACCGAAGTCCGCATTGTGCGGCTAGTAACTAAATAACAAAAGGTTGAAATATGAATATGCATAACGTAAGTATGCACGTCCAAGTAAATGGTCGTGCTTGTAAAGAATATACCCACAATGGTATGAGCTTCATTGAGGCTCGCAGCGGTACCAATTATACCGTTAAAATAAAGAACGATAATCCACACAGAATAATGACTATTGTATCTGTTGATGGATTAGACGTTATATCAGGTAAGGCAGCAGCAGAAAGTGATACTGGATATATCATTGATGCACATGGTACTCTTGATGTAAAAGGTTATAGAATAAGCGATAAAGACTGTGCGTCTTTTATCTTCACTAGTAAAGGAAAGAGTTATGTTCAACAAACCAAAGGAGACGCAACAAACTGCGGTGTTATTGGATTGCGAGCATTCGGCGAAAAGACAAACCGAATAACATTGCCATATATTTATCCGACATATGCTGCAACTACATTACCACTGACATCAACAAATGATTGGTATGTGCCAAATATAGGAAGCACAACAACAGCTACGGGCAATATATCATCATACAACTGTGCTGTAAATCTTAACAATACACAGAACATATCATTATCTTCACACACAACAGCCAAAACGGGTGGTATGTTGAGATCAACAAATTTTGACACAGGAACTGGTTGGGGCAATAAAGTTGAACAATCCGTGGAAAAAGTTAATTTTGAAAAGTCTAACATGTTAACAGAAATGACATTATATTATGCCAGCATTGATGCACTTGAAGATATGGGAGTGGATATAAATCCAAAACCAAAGGTTGGATCTATGCCACAAGCATTTGGAAATTATTGCACTCCACCAAAAGGTTGGAATGGATAATAAAAACCCACCGAAAGGTGGGTTTCTTTTTTATTATGCAGCTGGAGCAGCTTGGGGAGTTGGATTATAACTCAAAATCCATTTCAATGATTGTGACAATGTAGATTTTCTATCAGTTCCTTGAACAGTGTGTATTGGTTTTTTCTTTGATACACTCAAGTCGTATATATCTGCACTATTGTCATCTATCAATGCGACCTTCATTTTTTTGTAGTCTACCTTACTTTTTGCCGGTTTCTTTATTTTTGGTGGAAGATAATAAACCTTTTCATATTTAGATGCATTTTCAATCGTGTCCACAACAGTTTGTGGATCTTTGAACTTGAATCGTGGACCAGAAGACAGAATATTGATGGTGTTCATCACTGAGTTTGTATCTGGATTTATACTCATGATATTTTTTGCTGCATCTTGAGCATAATCCATAACGTCCTCAAACTTGGCAAACTTGGCGGCTGGTTCTTTATAACGAATGCGAATATTGACCCAAGCCAATGCTTGTAGTTGATATGATGTCAATCCAACCTTTTGTGCTTCTTCGTGTAGAATTTTGACCAAGTTCTGACGTATCACATCGCTGCCAAACAGTTTCATCACGATTATATTTACAATACTGTCTTGCTTCTTCTTTAGTTGAGCGGCTTTTTTGGCAATAGCAGCTTCTTCTGGAGAAAGTTTTGGTTTCTTTGGTTTTCCAGTGGCTTCGTCGATTTCTTTACTTGCATTATCTTCGGAACTCAGATATTCAATCCAATTGGATAAATCTTCTTCTACCATCTTTTGCAACGGCTTGTCGAAAAACACACGTATCATCCAACGATCAACGGTTGCTGGATCAATTTTACCTTCCCATTTTTTACCAGGAAACACAAGATTCAGAAAGAAAGAGTTTATTTTTGTTCCGCCAATTTTTAATACTCCACCCTGCAAATCTTTGTATAGTTTATCTTTGTTGATACTTGTACCATTGGCCAGATAATATTTCACAAACAGATTGAAGTTTGGAATTTTTGCATTGGCAACGGTAATTTCACTAAAAATGTCATCTTGACCTTTGCGAGCACCTTGGGTTACTTTACCACCTTTATAATCTTTCTTTGGAGCCAACAGGTCAGCATAGTTTGATCCTTTGTTTTGAAACTTTCTGAGATATTCTAAACTCTTAACATCCATATTATTTTTTACGTTGGATGACAGTTGCTTCAGCATATCAATACCTTCTGGCGTTTTGGAATCTGCGGACACCGCCGTGTATAACTTGGCAGCTTCTAATATATTTTGGTCCAATGCAGTGTTGGCTGAACAATAAGCACATGCTGCAAGAAATAAACAAGCATCTGTTTCTCCCATGTTTTCAAAAATCAACTTATTAAAATTGTCATACCAATATGCATATGTGTCCAACTTTTGTTTTAGTTCTGGTGGAGCTTTAATATAGTCCGCCACTTCGCTTTGCAGATTGCCCATTTCCAATGTGACTGGAATTTCAACTTCTATGGATTTGTTGTCAACTTTAAAAGCAACTTTGACTGGAAATGTGTCTTTGGACTTGAATTTTGGAGATACAAGTTGATTATAAAATTCAGGCCCAGTCATGGTTTCAAGCAACTTGGCAATTTCAAAGTCACTAAGTTCAAGCATTTCGTTTAGATTCATAAGTTTGTGTATAATAAATATATATCAAGAGCCATAAAAAGTCCTTGACTTGTTGTTATTTTTGTTCATAGTATAGCCATTATGAGTGAACGCAAACTAGCTTCTATACAAACCATACTTTCTTTGAGCCCAATAGTTGGTGCTGATGCAATTTTACTTGCAAAAGTGCTTGGTTGGGAACTTGTTGTGAAAAAGACAGAATTTCAAGTCGGAGATCGTTGTGTATATTTTGAAATAGATAGTGTTCTTCCTATTGCACAATGGAATGACCATCTAAGAAAAGAGCCAAATAAGCCACTGCGTATAAAAACTATACGACTTCGTGGACAATTGAGCCAAGGATTGGCTCTTCCTATATATATTTTACCACAAGGAGAATATGAAATGGGTCAAGACGTAACAACACTTGTTGGTGTTACTAAATACGAACCTGTTGTACCCGCACATCTATCTGGTATGGCCAAAGGAAACTTTCCAGCATTTTTACATAAAACAGATGAAACTCGTTTACAATCCGAACCAAGAGTACTTGATGAAGCTATATCCAAAGGTCTTGTGCTCGTTGGCACACTCAAAATGGACGGTACAAGCTTTACTGCATACCGACGCGACGATGAGTTTGGTGTTTGTTCTCGCAACCTTGACTTAAAGGAAACAGAAGGTAATGCTCATTGGAGAATGGCACGCAAGTTGAAACTTGAAGAAATTCTTCGCAGCGAACCAGCGAATTTGTGCATACAAGGCGAGATGGCGGGGCCGGGTATTCAAGGTAATCGACTTGGACTATCTGAAGTTGATTTGTATCTTTTCAATCTATTTGATATAGACGCAGGGAAATATCTTTCTCATACCGAACTTTCTGCTTTTGCAGAAAAGCATATGTTGAATATGGTTCCAACTGTATATCGTCTTGATTTTGGCGGTGTTGTTGGTCCAAGAGATGTTAATCATTTGCTTAATATTGCCAACAATCTAAACTATGATAATGGCACACCAGCCGAAGGCATTGTTTGGCGTTCTGCGTGTGAAACTTACAGTGAAGTTCTCAAAGGTAGAATGAGTTTCAAGACCATCAGCAATCGTTTTCTTGAAAAATATAAAGAATGATCTTCAGATAGTATACAAGGCTGTATATACATATATAAAAAGTTTTTTACGATTTGAGTTGTATATATAATATGTATTTGCGATGAAACTCACAACATATATTATATTATTATTGGCACCATTCTGTCATGTTTATGGCAGTGATATGGTGCATAGTTTCAAGAGTTCTTCTTTCAACGGAGCTAACTTTTCTGCATCTGCGATGACAATTGAAAACTTGGCGAGAACTCGTAAACAAACAATAAAAGATATTGCAGCATCAAAGGCTGAACAAGCAACAGCACAGGCTCAAAATACACCGTTAAACACGTTTATAAACAATTTACAGGCCAGAATATACTCACAGTTGGCTTCTCAAGTCACAGACCAGATATTCAATGCTGGTGGAGCAACATTTGGTATAATAAATTTGCAAGGTGGTGCAACTGTCACATGGCAACGTAATGGAGATTTTGCTACACTTTTTATAAACGACCCAGCAAGCGGAAGCACTACTCAAATAACCGTTCCAATTGGTTCGTTGGCACCACCACCTTCGGGATGAAGAACTATGTTATTTTTATTATTGCATCGTTATTGCTGAGTGGTTGTGGTTCTGTTCCCCGCAATCCAGCAATCCTCGACGTTCCAAGAACTCAAACTTCTCCCATGGAGAATGAATTGTTTTCTATTCCGGACATTGACGGTCCACGAATCACCATAGGTGTGTATGGATTTGCAGATAAAACGGGCGCAAGAAAAACCGCAGACAATTATGCATCATTTTCTGCCGCCGTGACACAAGGTGCGGAAAGTTGGCTCATTGATGCTTTACGACAATCTGGTCGCGGTGCATGGTTTCAAGTATTAGAACGCGCAAGTTTGGACAATATAATCAAAGAACGACAACTCATTTCACAAACCAGAGAAACATTCCAAGGAAAAAATTCCGAGAAACTAACACCAATGTTATTTGCAGGTATTCTTGCCGAAGGTGGAATTATTGGATATGACAGCAACATTTTGACCGGTGGTGCGGGTGCGAGTATATTGGGTATATCAGCAAATACTCAATATCGCAAAGACGTAGTCACAGTATCATTGCGGTTGGTGAGTGTGCATACAGGAGAAATACTTTTGAGCACCGCCGTAACAAAAACAATTTCCAGTGTAGCAGTGTCGGGAAACTTATTCAAATTCTATGAACATGGAACATTGTCAATAGAATCTGAATTGGGACTGACCGCAAACGAACCCAATACAATTGCGGTCCGCAGTGCAATAGAAAAAGCCGTGATAGATATCATTTATCAAGGTGAAAAAATGAACCTCTGGAAGTTCAAGAAACAAAACACAACACCATGAAAATAATAAACATAATAAAGTTTACACTACTCACAGCAGTCTTTGGACTTGCTTCGGCCATATATTCCCAAACGCCAGGTGCTCTTGGTGCAATTGCGGGAAACTCGTCTGGTAATCAAATATATGTGAATCAAATCACAACCGGAGGAGACACCACGTTCATACAAAATGGAGCATCCAATAGAATTGGATCTTTTGCTTTGCCAAGCAATATTACCGGAGATAACATCTTCATGGAATGGAGACAAATTGGAAACTCAAATAGTACTGATTTCTCTATTACAGGAGCTAACACTACGAAATTGTTGTCTGCATTTGCGGGAAACAGCAATGAACAGAGAGTTTATTTCAACGGAGCCAATAACAACATGAATTTTAAATTTGACGGTAACACCAACAAACTTTGGATAAATAGTGATGTTACTGTATATCGTGACGGTGGAGAAAATACCGCAACAGACAAGGCAACATTGGCAAGTTCTGATTTACAAATCAAATTTGCAGGCAATAATAACTTGTTTGCTTATGCCACAACAAACGGTCTCAATAACTATTTGAAGTATGATGTTACTGGTAATACCAACACTATTAAATCTACACAAATTGGCAGTGCTGGTACCGGAACTCGTCAATCGGGTCACTATCAAGATGTTACCATTCTCGGTGGAGCAAATGATGTTATGATATATCAACAAGGCACCGTCCAACAATACTTCCAATACAGTCTTATTGGTAGCAATAACACTGTACGTGTTTCACAAACAGCAACTGCCGCTCCAACATTCACAATCAACAACACCAATCAGCTGGCTCCTCAAGGTCCGGGCAGCGCAACAACCGTCATAGGCAATCCGTAATAATGAACAAAATTGTTACATTGTTTTTGATGTTCTTTCTATGGAACAATGTTTATGGTGTTGTGGGTAAATTGACAGAGGTGACTGGTCCTACACAAGTTAGTAGGGCCAGCACCAAAATTGAGGGTAAAGTTGATGTGGGTATAGAAATAGATGATACTATCGAAACTCTCAAATCGCGAGCTGGTATAACATTTGAAGATGGTACCAGAGTACAATGTACCGAGTTTAGCAAACTGGTTATAGATACATTTGTGTATGATCCAAGTAGTGGAAAAGGAAAGCTTGCAATGAAGGCAACAATGGGAACTGTAAGATATGCTTCTGGATTGATTGCTAAAAATAATAAAGAAGAAGTAAAAGTAAAAACTCCCACGGCATCTATATCAGTACGTGGCACGGATTTTTCAATGACAGTTGATGAATTGGGCAGAAGTTTGGTTATTCTTTTACCATCCCAGCCACAATTTGGACCTTCCGTTGTTGGTCAGATAACAGTTAGCAATGGACTTGGAACAGTTGTATTGACCAAAGCATATCAGGCTACATTTATAGCATCAAGTTCTGTTGTACCATCTTCTCCAGTACTTTTAAATTTTGACGACGAAAGTAAAGTGAACAATATGTTGTTGATAGACACACCAAAAAATGTCACACAAGCTGCAAAAGAAGCAAAGAAAGCATCTGTTGGTTCAGAAAAAGAAGATGATGGTGGTGAAGATAAAAATAAAAAGATGGAAAAGAAAGAAACAAAGTCCGAGAGTAAATCTGCTGCTACATCAGTCTCACAAGTTGAAGAAATTTCAACCGAATCTGCAACCGAAGCAACAAACTTACCTATCGTCGTGGTTCAAGAAAACATTGTCACAAAGCTTGATATAACTGCTATAAGTCCAAGCACCAATATTGCTGTTATGGATGCAATTGCAGAAAAACAATCTGTGCAACCAACACCAATTGTATCAATTATACCAATTGCGCCAATTATATCCATACCAACTTCTACAGTAAATAATGGCTTTACAACGAACGGAACTCATGCTATATTGTATATAACCAATGGAAATAATGTGGTTTGGTATACTCTAAAGGCTGATGCCAATGCTATATTTAATGTAACTCAAAACACTGAATCAAAGGAATATCCATTAAACTTTGGTTCCAAACTTAAAGTTAATATAATTCAAAAATGAAATCTCATATTCTTAAACTATTCGGCGTCGGTTTGCTGATATTAACTGCACTTGTTGTGCTACGCATACAAGATTCATATCCAATAGAAGTAATGAGGCTCAAGGGATTGGACTATTATCAACGCACACAAAACAAAGTAAAAAGTGAAAATATTATTATTGTTGAAATCGACGAAAAAAGTTTAGAAGAAAAAGGACAATGGCCGTGGCCAAGAAATGAACTGGCAGATGGTATAAAGAAGGCGTTTGAAAATGAAGCAGCCACTGTAGTATTGCCAATTATATTTGCAGAAAAAGATAGAATGGGTGGAGACGCAGTATTTGTGGAAATACTGGGAAAATCGCCTGTAATAACCGCACAATCTGCGGCGGTAAAGGGCAAAGGCGTGCCAGTACCAAGAGGTATGGCGACGATTGGCGGCAGTGCAGATGGATGGTTATATGATTATCCCAATGCAATCGGACCGATAAAAGAAATAGGTGAATCGTCTGCTGGTGTGGGAATGTTATTGACGGCACCTGAACTTGATGGCGTGGTACGTCGCTTGCCGTTGGTTGTACAAGTAAAAAAAGAAACATATCCAACTTTGCCTTTGGAAGTTTTGAGAGTGTTTGGAAATGAACCGAGCTATCAAGCAAAAATCAATGAAGCAGGAGTGCAAGCCATAAGAGTAAAAGGCTCTGCTCCAATAAATACAGATGCTAGTGGTAGAGTATGGATAAACTTTAAATACAAGTTTGATAATATTTCATATACAGATAAAGATTGGAGCAAAGTCAAAGGTAAGATTGTGGTTATAGCATTGACTGCTGAAGGATTAACAAACACGGTGGCAACTCCTGTGGGCATATCATATGGTCACGAAGTTAGTATGCAGACACTACAAATGTTAGTTGATGGAAATAGACTGGAACGCAAAGCGGAGTTTGATTTGTATGAGTTGGCAGTTGGAACATTGCTTGGATTGATTCTTGTAACATCCGCCGCGTATCTTGGTTATGTTTATAATGGAATATTGGTAAAAGTATCTGTGTCTATGTGTGTATTTATTGGATTTTATTTGTTCAAAAAGCATGGTTATTTGATTGATTATACTTGGCCGATTATGGCAGCATTTTTGCCGTGGGTTGGTGCAATATTTATGAGATTTGTGATGGAGTTCAAATTGAAGATGCAAATCAAAAAGCAGTTTGGAACATATCTTTCTCCAGCACTGGTTGAAAAACTACAAAAAAATCCGGGCTTGCTCAAACTTGGTGGCGATGAAAGAGAATTGAGCATAATGTTTACAGATGTTCGTGGATTTACATCTATTTCAGAACATTATGGTAAGAATGTACAAGGTCTTACAATGATAATGAACAGATATATGACTGCCATGACAGAAGCCATTCTGAAAAATGATGGTACTCTGGATAAATATATAGGTGATGCTCAGATGGCATTCTGGAATGCTCCATTGGATGATCCAAATCACGCCAAGAATGCTGTAAAAACGGCATTACAGATGTTAAAGAGATTGGATACATTCAATGAAGAAATATCTAAGGAAGGAGTTCCAGCTTTTGGAATGGGATTGGGAATTAACACTGGGGGCGTCGTCGTTGGCAACATGGGTTCTACTCAGCGTTTCGACTATACTTGTCTTGGCGACCATGTAAATCTTGCTTCTAGATTAGAAGGTCAAAGCAAACCATATGGTGTACGTATTGTTATTGGTACAAGAACATTTGAGCACATCAGAAATGATTATCAATGTTTTGAACTTGATTGTATCGCCGTCAAAGGTAAAAAAGATGGCGCGAGAATTTATACCGTTCTTGAAAATAAATTGAGTGAAAGCCAATATAACACAGTTGTATCTGGTCATTTTGCTTTTTTAAATGATTACAGAATGCAAAGATGGGATAATGCAATATCTCATGCCAATGAACTCATGACGCAGAATAAAGAAATGAAGAAGTATTATGAAATGATGATTGAAAGAATATTGGAACTTCGTAACAGCAATCTTGACAAAGATTGGGACGGAGTTTTTAGAGCAACCTCTAAGTAAAATTTTATTATAAAACATAATTATGAAATATATGAAAACAAAACTACTATTAGCAATACTTCCGTTGGTGCTATTGACTTCATGTGCCAACTCTCAAGGTGATGTGTTTGGACGCAAAGCAGATGCTGGTGCCATTATTGGTGGCATGGCTGGAACCGTGATTGGTGCTTACAACGGCAATGCTCTCAAGGGTGCATTGATTGGCGCTGGCGTTGGGTTGGGTGCTGGTGCCATTGCAGATGCCAATGATGCTCGCCAAACTCAAAATGGACCAATGATATATCGCGAACAGCCTGTTCAACAAACAGAAGTTGTTGTGGTTCAACAACCAATTGTGATAGAAGAGCGTGTATGGGTCGGTCCAGACCTATGGGTATACTCATATCATGGCTATAGGCACAATGGCAGAATATATTATCGTGGATCGCACGTACCATTTCATCGTCGCCCCGCTTTTAGACGCTAAAAAGTTATTATAATAAGATATTTGCAAAAAATATCACTTTTTTAGAAAAAAGTGTTTGACTTTTCATTTTTTCTTCATCATAGTTCTATTTATCAATAACAAACATGAACTCGTATTCACACAAATCCCAAAACCTCGCCACTTCGTGGAGTTTGTGCTTTATTACACAACCTACACGTGGAGCCAATAAAGGCGATACAAAGCAGGGTGTGGCATAATAGGAGTTGAAGTTTAATAACTTTACAAAACCTAAAAAGCCCACCCTCCAAAAGAGAGTGGGTTTTTTGTTTTTGGAGTTTTTAGAAAAAGGTTAGAAAAAAAGATTGACAAAATAAAAAAAGTAAGTAGAGTAATAAGTATCAAATTTAAGTTAGGTTCTTTTAACAATTCAAATTTTTAGGTTAGGTTAGATGGGTAAAAACGCACCTGTAAGCGCGATGAAATAGCCACCGGACCATTTAGGTACCGTTTTGTGGGAATCAATATCATTATGTAGGTTAGAGATAGGTTAAATGAAAACATAATGTGAGGCCGAAGTATATAATGTTATTTATAAAGTTGAAGAAAGAAGCAACAAGACATGTATTTAGCGTGTTGAGTTTCTTTCTTCATATGTTCTGCGTAATATACAACCTCCTCGTGGTGCAGAACGGGACAAAATAAAAAAAATATTTTGTGCGAATAGTATAGTTAAAAGAGTTTTTATAGATATTTATTATTAACATTAAAAAAATATGGAAGATAAAGATATACTGATGGAGTTTTTAAGAGGCGGATGGATTGTTGCTCTAATTGGAGCACTGGGTATGTTGGCAAGAACTTTCATGGATGGTGTAAAACGGTCTTGCACAGAACAAATCAAACGAATCATAGCAGCAGCAATATGTTCTACAATAGCATGGTTTATTTTAGAACAAGTAGAAGTAAGTAGCTTAACAAAAGCAATCAGTTATGGCATAACTGGTGTAATAAGTCCAGAAATCCTTCAAGGTATAACAGTATTATCAAAGAAGTTTGCTAAAAA
>Ga0209500_10000988_pt1 | contig 22531 bp, 37 predicted proteins | sample S_140212_EF_Meta_FD_187323 | JGI IMG/M metagenome (GOLD analysis project Ga0209500, IMG submission 187323) | Freshwater microbial communities from Lake Simoncouche, Canada to study carbon cycling - S_140212_EF_MetaG (SPAdes) (version 2) | ecosystem: Environmental > Aquatic > Freshwater > Lake ...
AGTGCTCAATGCTATAAGATTGACACTGTAACAAACACTGCTACTGTAAAATTTATAGTAGATAGACCTGTAGAATTTGGAGCTAAATCTACACTAGAGGAACTAATATCAGATAAATATTCTTTATGTGATAGTGGGAGTATTATAACTGGTGAAATTATATCAATTGCTATGCCTGAACAAATAATTAATATTGTAGGCTTACAGTTTTTACAACGCAAATATATCATTACTACTAAGGTAATAATAGATGGTAAATCATATATAGGTGAGTCTACTAAAACAATGTATGTGAGTGCTATGCTTATGGAAGTATCAGCTATACCACACAACAAAAAGGTTTTCTATAAGACTATGCAACAATCTTTAAAAAATGCCGTATATTATATATATGGCAACAACAAAACCAAAGAAAAGTAGTTCAGTGTCAGCTAAAACTCTGGCTCCTAAGAATACAAATAAGAAAAAAGGTAAAGCACATAAGTCTGTAGGACCTAAAGTTGCTAATCAATCTAAATATCGTGGACAAGGTAAGTAATAACTATTATCTTTGTTATTAGATAGGTAGAACAAGCATGACATCAAACTCACATAATGATGAGGTCTTCAAAGCAAAAAGAAGGCCCAAGAACCCCATTAATTTTCAGATAACTTTAAATGAGGAACAGAAAAGAGCTAAGTCTTTAATTTTAGAAAATCCTATTACAGTGTTAAAGGGCATGGCTGGTAGTGGTAAAACTCTTGTAGCCTGTCAAGTTGCTCTTGATATGTTATTTAACAAAGAGGTTGATAAAATTATTATTACAAGGCCTACTGTATCTAAAGAAGATATAGGATTCTTACCCGGTGACATTAAAGAAAAAATGGATCCGTGGTTAGCGCCTATTTATCATAACCTATATGCTCTCTATAATAAAGAGAAGGTAGATAAAGAGATAGAGTACGGTACTATTGAGATTGTACCATTTGCATTTGTACGTGGTAGGACGTTTGTAAATAGTTTCATCATTGTAGATGAGGCTCAGAATGTTACACACTCTCAAATGGAGGCTATTCTGGGTAGACTGGGTAAAGAAAGTAAGATGGTAATTTGTGGTGACATTGCTCAGATAGATCTTAAAGATAAGAAGACATCTGGTTTTAGTTTCTTAGCACGTATAGAAGAACATGTAGAAGGCTTTAAAGTATTTGCTTTATTACAAAACCATAGACATAAAATTGTCTCTCCTATACTAGAGGTATATAAAACATTTAGTGATTAATAAAGAAACCCTCCTTTTAGGGGAGGGTCGGTCAAGGGATACTATCCCAAGAGTGGTTAAAGTTCTTTATTATTACCAGATAATGGCAACATCTTGTTCTCCTACCATAATCTTAATACCTTGATCATTTAAGTCAATGATTTCAGCACTTTGTAAGATAAATGTAGGAATATAAACTTTGTCTCCAGGTTTTACAGCAGTAACATCTTCACCAATTGCAAATACCTCAAGATTAGTCCATTTTTTCATTAATTCAGCGTCAATTTCCGCTTGTTGTGTTGTAGTAAGTTCAATACCACTTTTTTCTTTGTAGGGTTTACTGAGAAGAATTCTCTTACCTTTTATTGTAAAGTTGCTCATGTTAGTTTTAATTTAAACTATTCAGAGTGTATCAAGAAACAGGTCAATCTTGATACACTACATGAATAGTACTATGAAAAAATTAGAAGACTTGCAAATATAATTATAATTCTATAGCATCAAAATTATTTTTAATAAGATTATATATTCTATATTCTTTCTTAAAATAACTCGGATTATTAATCCAGTCCTCTACTTTCTCTACAGAGTGCATAATAGTACTGTGATGTGAATCTCTTACTAATTTTGCAACTGCTTTAAGTGATTTACCAGACTCTCTTAAGATATGACATAAGATCTGCCTGCTTATCATTATATCACGTTTTCTACATTGACCAAGTATCTCCTCTTTAGTTACACCGGTAACTCCAACAATCACATCATATAGTACATCAATTTCCGGTAAACCTTTACCACTACTTTTTTTCATACGTAGTGTTAATAGTTGTTTGGCATAGTGAGCTTTTAGACTTGATATATTGTTTTTATGAGATTCTCTTAATCTTCTAAGCTCCTGATCTTTTTTCTTTAAATTAAGGCTTAGATTGTGCACTTGCATTTTTAATATTTCGGTATTTTCTATTGTCTCACGCATACATATATATCATTTTATTTTCAATTTCTTTCTCTAGTTCAGCACTACCAACGGGTGTTAGTTTAGACCATACTGTGGTTACTGTTAAACTTTGTAAGACTTTATCTATTCTAAGTGTAGCGGTAAAAGGATAAGCTGTTAATTCCAGCTCATCCTCCCACTGCTCTTTAGTAATGTATGTTCCGTTATGTATATATAACGAGGTGTTGTGTACGGGTTGTTTTTGTATGTTTATCATAAGCTTAACTCTAATTGTTGATATGCTATTTTTTCAGGGCATACATTCATGATTTCACGTATGGCATTATTAATATAATAATCATAGTTAATATCATATGAGGCCCAATCTTTTTTATCTAGTTTGTTTAATGTTGTTTGTAACCATCTGCCGGATTCCACTTGTATTATTCTTCCATCTTTATGGCGCTTTAATATTTTGCATCCTTTGTTAGAAATATAATACCGGACAATCTTTTGTAGTGGATCAGTTATGAGAACACCTTTTATCATACAGTTACTTGTAAGTTTCCATTCACCTTTAGCTTTAATACCACCACAGAAGTCTACAACATGCTTAGACTCTAGTATAGTTTTATCTACAGGTTGGTTGAATACAAAGTAATTATAAAGAGCTTTCCGGATGATTAGGAAAGATTTATTTTTATGTAATGCTAAGTTGTGAAACTCAAATCTACCTTTACATTTTACAGGAGAATAACCAGTGTTAGTATAGATATAGTATGGCTCATCTTTCTTTAGTTCCTCTAAAGTTTCTTGATCAGCGTCTCTATGTGTATTTATACCAATATAGTTATTTACATCACCAATAATCATCTTCTGATACTGATCATGTTCTAGTGCTAACTGAGTAATTTGTTCCCATTCAGAACATATCTTAAGATATAGTTCTTTATGTTCTTCAGGTATCATCATCTCTAGACCATCTGTATTCTGCATGATAGGAATAGCACCAGGAATACCCTCTGCTATCATCTCATACAACATACATAGACTTAGTTGACCATTAACTGTAATACGCATAGTAAACTCAGGATCATACAGAAAGCTATTCTTATCGTTGCTAAGGCCATAAGTACTGTTCAAGATGATCTTGTATACATAGTTCTTTGGATCTTTCTTAGGGATCTTCTTACGTTCTATAAAGAACCACTCATACTGTTCACAGAACTCTTCTTTAGGAAGATGTGCCGGGGCCCATTTATTTTTGATAGCAAGGTTAGGATAATAACTAACTACATCAGATGACATAATAATCATACCATTCTTGGCCTCAAATATACCAGAGCGTGCGCCATGTAAACCACCTAGACCAAAGTCAGTTTGCATACCCTTGTAAGTTACACTGTGAGCAAAGCCGCCTTTTGTTTCCTTAGGATCTAACTCAATTGTTCTAAACTTATCTAGTAGTGCTTGCAGTTCCGGTGTTTTAAACTTTACATAGTCTAGTATGATATCATTAATCTTAATAGATGTTCTGTTAGTACGTAGACCGTTTAGTTCATAACTACTAATCCCGGTTGCTTTAGATAAGAAATACTTAAACAACTCTTTAGATATCCTTGGCTCACTAGCACTGTACAAGTTAATACCATACTCTTTAGTAAGTGCACCACGTAAAGCAATTTGGGATTTACTATAATCCATAATCTTCTTGGTGAACTTAACATCATTCCTACAATAGCTTACTACCATCTCTTGTTTCTCAATGGTATCTATGCTATCACTATGATGTATAGGCATCTCTTCTACGTTGTGCCAATCTAAAGTATATTCTAACCATTTAAGACTAGAACTTTTGGCAGGATTATCCCAGTGATTAAGTTTAAATAAGTCTATCTGGTTAATCTTTAATTGCTTATGACTATACAATGCAAACTCGCCATTATTCTTTCTATAGATAACATCTTGCGCTACTTTGTATAGTTTAGCAGTAATTTCTGCAGAAGTCATAGCAAGTAATTCACTAGAATGATCTAGGATATACTGTATAACCTGAGCATCAAAATCTAAACCATTAAAACTAATGTGCCATTCATCACTCTTGATGTTCTCATTAATAAAATCTACTAAGCCTGTAATTTCATTCTGATTAAAGGATATAATAAACTCTGTGACCTCCTCTTCTTTATAGTGCTCAAATACAGCACAGAAAAAATCTGTCATGGTTTCTATATCCATCACCCAATGTCTTTTCATAATTTTTAAGATAAAAAAGGGGGACTATTACATCCCCCTTGATTGTTGGTTTATGGTATAATACTCAAGACCCTATACTTGAGCGGAACCCGTTGTTAATGTTGGTGCTTTGTCTAAAACACTAAGATCAAAATTATCAGCATTGATTACAAATCTGCTCATAATATCTTTAATCTCATCCTTTTTGTAAAGGTAGTATTCTTGAAATGACTCCACCAACCTTCTCTCTTCTGCAAATGTTTTATCTGCACTTTTTCTATTTTTACAAAGAACTACATCACCTTTATCATCCATTTTAGGAATCATATGGTAAGCGTCTTTAATAATTTTAGATATAATCACAAGCATACTTGCTTCAGGATCATATATCATTTCTACATAGGGGCAGTTTTCCACTAAAGGAATAACTTTAAAAGTTTCTTGTCCGTTCCAAACAGACGTAATGCATATCATACTATCTTTCATATGCACAAATCAAATGATTAAATCTTTCATTTCCAAATCTTCTATAGAAATTTGAAGAGTTTCCTTCTCTTTATTATAAGGAGCACATAACTCTCCCACAGCTTTTAATATGTTTATGTCAACACCTAGTAAGTCAGCATACAGATCAAAATAGTCTTCAGGATGCAAGTAACTCATAACATATTCAAATGTACTTGAGTCTGTACCATAGAAGTTTTCTATCTCACCTTTAGCAAAATCAGAGAGTTGTGAGTATTTACCTTTAACAAATTTATCCCAGTCTTTTGCACGGTCATCAAATGTAAAAATGTAGATACCCTTATTGTTTTTAGTCTGTCTGAATTCACAGAACAGTTTATTACCCAGTAATTTAACTCTCTCAAATATCTGAAAATCTTCAGTATCTAGTATGTCGTATACACAGATAAGTTTTTTATCATTTGGAGTAATGATTTCTTCCCATGCTATATAAGTTTGTATGGGTTTTATCTTACTTCCTCTCCTAATATTCAATGCCGGATATAAAAATATCCTGGACTTCTGCGTGTACTTATCGTGTAACTTCTTCATAACATAATTTTATTTACAATAAAGTCATAAGGGAGACTATAATCCCGATTTTCATAATGGTAATGAGCTTCAGTTAATGCTTGCTTAAATCTATTATTCCAATCTTCCAAAGATAATGGAGAAACCTGGAAACAATATATCTGCTCATACTTATCTACAACAACAAATGAAAATTCACATTTGTAATTTAACTTCATAAAATAACACTTAGCTAGTAATACATACATAGCTGCTTGCATCCAGTAATTGTAATACTCTACACTCTCTTTGAATTCAGGTATAGTTTTACTAGTAGTTTTAACATCTGCTATCCGGATTACTTTATTAGCATCATCTACAATGACACTATCTAAGATACCCTTGATACCAAATTTATAATCAGCAAGATCACAAGATGCTTCTAATTCTCTATGTATTTTACAGCTATCAAACTCAGTAAGTTCTAAACCTAAATGCTGTATAACATCCGGATGTGATTTAAACTTAGTAACTATTCTAGTACACTTGTCAAATGTGCTCTGATCAATTACAGATTTACCAACACTGTTATTTAAATCACTTAGATAGTCTATTGTAATTGGTGTAATTACTTTAGTTAATCTCTGTTCATCTGTTTTTAGAGTCTGATAAAGATTCTTTTCTACTAGAATGTTTAAGATTTCATCCTGATAGTTAGACAAATCATCACAGTTATGTTCTTTAAAGATTTTGTCTACTATATCTTTAAGATTATCTGAAGGAAGTTTACTCTTAGCTACATAAAATTGGTCATCATACAACTCCGGTTGGAGTAGAAGGCAGTGAATTAGTCTGCCCTCTACTAAATGTGCACCAACCGATTCTTCTTTTTGCTGAAGAATATAATGAGTGAAAAACAACTTTGGACTAAACTTTAATTTGCTTAGTGCTGAGTAACTAATGTAATACTTAGTTTTATAAAACTGTTCTATTAACTCTTGTTCTATCATTCTACTATTTTTGCTTTATAAGTCTCATTCATCTGAACAGAACCAACGGTAAAGATAAAGTTGTTACCATAACGTTGTACATAATCTAAAATCTCATCTTTAAATTCTGTTAGATACTCTCTTTTAAGTTTACCATTATCGGCTAATTTACCAATAATATCTACAATACTACCACTATAGTAACTAGGATCAATACCCCAGTGCGTATTCATATACTGTCTAAAAGACTTATAGTTTATATGATTTGTACCAGGCATAGCACGGAAACTAAACTGAGATAATAATTTTAAGATATAAATCATTGAGTGATCATAATCACAATTACACAGTAACTCCATAGCAATCTCTTGATTCTGATTAGTTTTAAACATGGATACCAATCTTTTATATGATTCAGCATCTAAGGGCTTAGAGCCGTTACATTGCTTCATTACATCTTTATCAGAGATAATTACTTTAGTACCACTTAGTAACTCATTAATCAATGTTTCATAGACACTATCAGTATAATAATAAACATAAAAATGACTTGAATCTATATCATCTGAAGCAAATATATTATTATATAATGTTTTAAGAGCATAATACACTTCATAATCAATGATGATATTTTCATTAGTAGTATTTTCTAATTCAGTTGTATCCATGTTATATTGATCAAACAATAGTTTTAGATATTTAATTTCTATACCCATACAACTTTGTTTTTTAACCATCTCATCTATGATTTGTTTCTTACAGTAAATAACTTTTGTTGCTTTAGATAGACTTCTTACTATATCAAAACCAATCTCTTTACCTGTCTCCCGTATTTTATACCGAGGGATGGTTACCCCCGGCATTATAAATACTTTGTCTTTTGCAACTAGACTAGATGTTGTAGTAGATATATTATCAAAAATATTTAGGTCTATGACCTCTCTTTCAATAATATATACTGAATCAAGTACAGCTTTATTATTAGTTGTACTTCTATGATAACTTCTATAATCCTCACCAGTAATTTTGGCATACTCGCCTCTGTTAAAAACTAATTCTAAATATTTCATCGGATTGTATACTCCATAACTTTATCGTTTAACATAAGTTTCTGAAACTTTTGCTTGTTACCATTAATAAGATTTCTTACAATCATATACTTCAGGTCAATAGCAAATATTTCATCCACAACTAATTTCTCAAGACGTTTGATTACTTCAGCTTTCATAGGATTAGATTTAAAGTGCGCCAAGGCAAAGTTTATAATTCTAGTACTCATAATACTAGCAATATCTGCCCGGTAATCATCACCTCTACCCACTGTAGTCTTAAGTGCACCTACAATATAATCCTCATTGTCATGAAGAAGGATATCTTTTGGAGACATCAACTGATCTAACTTGTTATTAATAAACAAAGTAAATAGACTAGTCATATCAGGACCAACAGAACCTTCACCAATCATTTGGATCATAGGTAATTGCTCTTCAAACTTATCAAAGCTAGAAATAGCATTAAAGAATGTAGTAATTGCACGTGGGTTAGTAGCTTCAGTTACAATTTCTGGGTGCTTTAAGATGAAGTTAATACATCTGCCATCCATTTGTGTCTCTTCTGCCCATTGTGCCCAACAATCTACATCAAACTTCAACTCACAAGAAATAAAGCGAGTTGTTTGTGCTATATCCATGCTGTTTACATGATAGTCACCACCGTCTGGGTTAGTAGTTAAGATAATAGTCCAGTCTTTAGGTAACTTCCAAGAAATATATTCCTGCGTGTTAATCAAATCCATACATGCCTGAATCATTCTTGGGTCAGCACGAGTATAGTCATCTAATAATAAGATACCAGACTCACCTTTACCAGAAATCCATTCAGGTGCACAATATGCAGTACGTCTTGCACCAGTTAATTTAAAGCCGGCTTTAACTGCCAACTCAGCTTCCATCTCAGTTACCCATTTAGTCTTAAGACCATCAGTAGTATCTTTACCAATCTGAAATTCTTTAACAGGAAAACCTATTAAATCTGATAACTCTTCTATCATTGCTAAGTTGATCTTAACAAACTGCATTCCCTCTTCTTTTGCAAGATTAGCGACTACAGTAGTCTTACCAAGACCTGCATTACCTACTACATTCAAAGCAGTTGGTACTTTACCTTGTGCTTGAATAAATCTGTTGTTGTTGATTACATGCTTAATGAAATCTTTTAATTCGCAGCTGTTTAATTTTACTTGTGCCATAGTTTTTAGGGTTTTTAATTTAATTGGATTTGTGGACCGGGTAGTTGCTCATTAATGCGGGCTTTTGAAGAAATAACCCAAAGCATTTTACCTCTTGGTGTAATGTCTGTAGAACATTCACCATCTGTTAGATAAACCAAACATGTAAACTTTTTGGTGTTCTTATTATAATATTCTAATACAGGATTAAATTCTGTACCACCTCTACCTTGGACTTTTACATCTTTCTTAGGGTTGTACTTTTCAATACTGTTGATCTGTGTATCACACTGTAATACTGTAATCTCTGTTCCGGTTTTATGTATGTGCCTGATTTCATTAAAGAACTCTACAAGTTCATCATTACTTACACTACCAGAAGTATCTATTGCAACCAAGATATGTTTTTTTGGTTTAAATTTCATTCCGGGAGCATCCGGGTATCTTTTGTTAATCTTCTTTCTAGATAATCTAGTCTCAACAATATAAGAGTTACCGGCAAATCTTCTAAGATATGCCCGCCAGTTAAACTTACTAGGAGTAACCTCAGTGATACGCTGATAAATCTGTGAAATTTCACCAGGTAAAGTACCCCGTGATTTAAGACATTCTTCTGCAGCATCTTTAAGTTGATACTCAGATTGAGCTTTAAGTAGTTTCTTTTCAGATTCACTTAAGTTATCAAACTCTTCCCATGTACCATGCATATCACCAGCTTCACCCATCATATTTTGTACATCAGGATCATCTTGATTATCCATCAGCATGTTGTAATAATAGTTAGTACCGGCTTTATAATCTAGATTTAGATTAGGGAATGACTCTGGTAAGATAGCACCATCTGGAAGATAGCTCTCAGTAATGTACTGGTTAAGTTCACAGTCAGCAGCTATATTAAATAACCGCTTATCAGCAAACTCATCTCTTAAATTCAAATGATCAAATACAATATGTAAAAGCTCATGCCACAATAAACCTTTCTTGTGGTCATGTGGTAGATTAGCCCAGAACTCTGAGTTAATCACAAGCTTGTAATTAATATTGTGTTTACTTACACCTGCAGTTGGAATAGCATTATTCCATTCTTTGTTAAGACCTATCAAGAACAAACCATAGAAGGGTTGTTCAAGCATAAGTTCTTTCCCGGCTAACGCCAGTTCTTCATCTTTTCTCATAGTTTTTGGTTTTAAAATTTTGTAATCTTATTCAGCTCTTCTAAAAACTGAAATACTAACTCTGTTACACAATCTCTGCAATTGGATCAGTCCAACCATTAGCATCATTTACACCGCTCATATAAGCCTCTGCTTCTTTCTTGGTATCAAATTCTTTAATACCATAGTCATAATTTTCTTGTAGAGACTCGTGTTCAGTTTTAAATAAGTCATCCCAACCATTAATGTCTACATACAAAGCAGCTGCTTGACTAAAGGCATACATAACCTTAACTTTCTTTTTTACTTCCATTTCTTTAGGATTTTAATTTCAACTCTTGGATTTTTATTATCATACGCATAGGTAGCAAACACCGGTACTAATTCATCAGCGTTATCATCATCTATCCAACCATGATGTACCATTGCATCTTGTACAGCTTGTGCTATATTAATCAAGTCAAACTTATGTTTGCTCTTTCTATAGAACTTAAACTCTATATATAATGGTTTACCAAGATCTTTGGATTCTTTTCTAAACTGTTTAGCCTGTGCTTTCCATTCTTCATCAGTAGCAAGTTTCCACTTTCTTGTAGCGGCACTTGCAATACTATATCTTCCTGTCCATACTCTGCCATTCTTACTAGATGGTGTGTTACCCGGTATGATAAATGTTGTCATAATTTATTATCTAAATATTCTTTAATCTCTTGATATCCATAATCCATTACAGAGTCTGATATATCTTTAGAGAACTGCAAATATAAAGGTTTAAGATAAGTAAACTGATTACAGTACTTTACAGTAGCTCTATTACCGGCTTCATCATTATCAAATAGTATGTAGCAATTTTTATAATTACTACTAACAGTATCTAGATATTCTTTCTTAATCATTGTATTCTCAGAATCTGGTGCCAGAAAATCTATACTTGGATACATTTTCTTTAAACACATGCCATCTTTAAGAGAGGAGACAATAACTAATGATTCAGTGCCGGATAATTGCTCACTACCCTGTACATAATCTTTTACTTTTAAGAATTTTTTCTTTTGAACTTTAGGCTGATAGATCTTAATTAGTGTACCATCTTTTTTGAAGTAACCATATATATTAGAGCCTTCAATATTTAAGACTTTATATATACCATCATCTTCTTTGAACATAGTATAACTACTTAGAGGTTTTACATTATAGTGCTCTAGCATTCTAGAACCTATACCATACTTACTCCAATAGCTTTTATCTAATGTATTCCATTGCCTAATCTCATATCTATCAATTTTGTATTTATTATACTGCTTGAATACTTGTAGATCATATCCCCCATTATTGTGTAATACAAACTCATTGTAATCTCTTACAATTTTATGCATAGTATTTAACCGGGTATCTATATCAAATATCTTCTGTACTAAATCAATACAATCACCACCATTATCCGTTGAGAAATCTTTGTAGTAATATTTATCTTTATCTTGTTTAAAGTAAATACACATACTAGGAGTTCTTTCACTAGGATTAAAGAGGGATTTAATCTTAATATCTTGACCAGTTAACTTCTGATCTAATCTACAATAATGCTCAAATACCCATGCTATAGGTACTGACTTTATATCCGGAATTAGAATCTTTGTACTAATCATAACTGCAATAATAAAAAAGGGGGACCATATAATCCCCCTTTTATATAATAAACTTTAAAACTTAAAATTCAAATCCTGTAGATGTATCAGTTTCAGTCTTAAATGGATTAGCATCACCAAATGATTCTACGTTTTCCACTTTAACTTTTTTGATATGTAACTCAGGGTTATAAGAGATTAATCTGCTTGAAGTTGCAGTAGCAGACTCCAATGCATATGCCTCTTTGCTAGATTTTGGTAAGAACAAATCATAGTTGATATAACCATTCTTTTCATACTCTTTACCATTGATACACATGCTAAACAATGTATCATCTGCAATAACAACATTAGCTGCTTTAACAAAATCTTCAATTGTTGCAAATTTACCATCTGCTTCTTCAAACCACTCAAGTTTACCTCCAGCAATACATAACTGCTGTATTGCACGTAAAATACTTAAGTCACGGCTAATCTTGATACCGGTCTTTGTTTCACCATCAGAGAAAGGATAAAAGCCAAACTTAACTTTACCAATCTGACCTTTGTAACGGGCACCATTTGGCTTGTCTTTGTCTACTAAGAATCCTTCAAATGAAGTACCCATATCAGGGCCTTCTACATTCAAAATTAGGTGATAAGCACCTGCTTTGTAACTTACACTCTCTAATGAAACAGAGTTAATTTTCACGGTGTGTTCACCGGGGTTTAGGGTTTTCTTTGGCGAGCTACTTGTAGCTTGCACGTCTTTAGTGCTAATCATAGTTATTAATTTTCGTAGTTAATTATTGCTTGTTTTACAAATTCTAAATCATTGGGAACCTCAAAGGATTCAAACATTCCGGCTGGTGACTTGCATGTATTTTCACCGTTATTCTGTGTCTCAAATACATAACGCATACCACCATCTTTATCTTTCTTTACTTTACCAAATAAAACTATAGAGTATAATCCCTCTAGAGTTAAACTGTTATCTACCAATTTACCAATTGTCTTGGCCTTAAACTTTCTTCTGCCTTCTAAGTCCTGAGACTCTTCTGCATGTGTTAAAAAGAATACATATAAGTCTTCACGTAGTGTAGTTGGAAGCTTTGCAATAGTTGCAATACTTTTAGCAATACTAGTGAATTTCTCAAAACCCTTTTCTTCTGCTCTATCAAAATACTCAAATGCTGACATGTACTGAAAATCATCAATGATGATATTCTTAATCTCAGGTCTCTTTTCACTTACGTACTTAAGACAGGCCTCAATTTCTTTAGAACCTGCTCTAGTGTACATGTTACCAGACTGATCTTCTCTACTCCAAATCTTGTACTTGTTCTTCCATCCTTTAAAAGGAAGTGGTTTGTTTGCTACATTAACAATAAATGTTTCTTTTGGGTCCAGGTTTGCAATACTTGTGCTTTTACCTGCACCGCTCTCTGCGATTACTAAGATGCTTTGTGCCATATTTATTTAGATTTTATAATTTCATTTAACCATTCCTTGTTACTAACAGGCTTCTTAAGCATAATAGCAGCAAGGTCTCTAATTGTAAGCATATTAAAAGGCTCATCTGTAGGGCCTAAAGTCAATGCTGGTAATTTAACCTCTTTTTGTGCAGTAACCTGTTGCACAATTCTAAGTTCTGATACAGGAATCATGTATCTCTCTTGAATACTTTCTGTAGCATCAATTACATCATACTCTGTTCTCCAGTGTGGATTGAATAACCACTTGTACAATGTACGTTTAGGATCTTCAGGGATATATTCACTACTGATAAATTCAGTGTATACATTTTTAGGGACATCATAATACTCTGCTCTTTCTAACTCAGATGCAAAGAATGTAATGTGTTTCTCATCTTTTGTGGCTGGTTTATAGGCCATCTTAGGAATAAATAAAGGTTCAGATACACCTTCTTGCATGAATTTTTCCATTTGGAATTCATACAAGTCTTGGATCCTTTTCTTTCTTTCCTCTGTTGTAAGTTTTTGTGTTGGTTTTGTACTTATCATGATGTTTTTATTCTTCTTTCTTGTGTTGCTGGTGTCTCCATTTCTGCAATACTCATTTTTTCAAACTGGGCCTTAAAGAAAGACATCCGGTTATCACCATTTCTTGCTTTAAGAAAATGCATAACTAGAGTCTTATCATCTTCAATGATATATCTATCAGGTCCATAAAATTTAATTTTTTGCTTTGCGGGTCTATTTAATCCTACTACTAAATCAGCGTGCTGTAGTAATGCATCACCACCAAAGATATCAGAGTCAAGTATATAATTACCATACTTACCATCTTCATTTCTCTCAGGAGACTCTACACTTCTATTTAACTGACTTAATACAATCATAGTAATTGGGTACACCCTTTTTATCTCAGTAAGCATCTCACCAAACTCATAGAGCATTTCATACTTGTCTCTGTGATAAGGCGCTTTCTTTAATAGAATACTGTGATCCAATGTAATAATTGTTTTTGTCTGATATTCATTGATATACTTATCAATTATATCCCGCATTTCATTTACAGTACAGGGCTGTTCTACTGTATCTATTGGGTAATTAACTTTAGTTTTGGCCAGGTCATAACACTGTACAATTTCCTCCCTTGTTAACTTATTACCTTCAGCACTACATAGATACTTGTAACTCTTACCTAAGCTTGCACTAAAATCTCTTAAACAAGAGGTTTGCATGATCATCTCAAAACTAAACTCTAATACTCTGAACTGAGTATCAGGGTTAAGAGCAAAGGCTTCCCTAATAATCTGGTCTTTAATTAAAGTTTTACCAGAACCAGGTCTTCCACCAATTACATTTAGTGTGTTCCACTCTATACCATTAGTAGTAGCATCATTAAATTTAGACCAGGGTGTCTGTATAGATTTAATAATCCCATCAGATCTACCCTGCATATACTCTAAAGCTTTCTTAAAGCCTTCTTTTCTAGGAATCCATAACTCTTTTGTCATACTACTCTCTCTTTAAAATGGTTATCATCATTCATATCTGTACCTTCAATAATCATAGAACAATAATTAGCTAACTCAGACATTTTGGATTTATCCGGTTGTGTTTTACTAATAAAGTACTGTGATGTTTGCATGTAGAGATAATTTTTCTTTTCATACTCATCTACATAGTGTGCAGTAGCTGTAAGAACAGTTTCCCAAGTGTATTCAAAGGTTTTAAAGAACCATTTAAAATTACTCTCTATGTTTTTCTTGTCTGACCTAGCAAGTTTCCCGCTAGGTAATTTACGTTTTGGAAATAATTCTAAATACTTTACAATATTCTCTTTAAAATCATTGCCGGCTACTGTAATTAATACTTTTTCTTTCTGTATAGAAAAGAATTCTTCTATCTCTTCTAGAATTTCATTAGCTGTATCAGATAATTCATATTTATCATTAACTAGGCCTTTGAACTTTAACTCTCTTGCTTCAGCATACGGATTAATACCCGTTGTTTTTACACTATGCTTCAGACAGTGTAACATGTAATGCTGATTTGGAGTCATTCCCCTCTTCAGTAATATATTGAATATCTCTTCCATTTTCTAATTCATTAAGTACCTCTTTTTTTACAGAATTGTATACCGTCAAGAACCTGTTGTCATTAATGTATATCATATCTGTGGCCCGTCTTATAGAGTAAATAATTGTACTGTGATCTTTATCTAAGTATCTACCAATCTCTGTAAGAGTATAGTTCATATCCTTACAAATCTTACAGAATACTTGGTGATGCAATACTCTATCATCTCTCCTGCTTTTATTTTGTAGATCAACAGATTTCTTCTTATTGTTGAAATTGTATTTAAGCAAATGTTTGTTTACAATACTAGCTGTTTCTGGTATAGTTAACCTGTAAATATCATCAGCTGGTGTTAGTATAGTTAGCTTAATACCATGACTGATAAAAATCTTTTTTTTAAACTTAGAAATAAGTTCTTCTACATCTTTATTTTTTGTTGTTTCTTTCATTTATGGTGTGTATATTAATAATAGGGGTACAAATATAAAGCATACTACCGGAATATAAACAATGTCTTATCTATAAATCTGCGTATATTTTGAAAGTTTCTATCTATCATAGTGTTAACTGTTTAAGTTTTTTGGGTGATACCTCTCCCTGTCTGCAGATCAATGTAGATAAGATTCTTCAGGGAGAGGTTAACCTTTTTTAAGTTATGCCTACAATTAATATCATAGATAAAATTAAGATCTGGGCCAGCCCTGCAATCCTATCAATTTTAGGTATGCTGATATGGACTGATCTTCAAGAAATGAAGCATGATGTTAAGCGCCTTTTAGAGGTATCAAGTTCACAACAAGCAAGAATAGAATCATTAGAGCGTGATATAGCTTTGATTAAAGGTACATACTTTAGGAAAACTGCTAATCAGCCAATTAAAAAGGATAATACATTACCATTCTTTATGCCTTTTGCTAAACACGAAGAAATATGTGATTTAAACTCACAACTTCGTCCTGTCAATATTTAAAACCATTTATGAAATACAAATTATCAATCTTATTAGCAATTACACTATTAGCATGTAATCCGGTTAAACTTGCCTTCAAGGAAAAACATATCAGTCAAACCAAGGAAGAGTTCTTCAGAAGAAAGCTTTGTGTTGTTGATACCATTATTGATACCATTACTAATATTGATACTCTTACAACTATTGATACCGTAAAACAAACTACAGTTATTCATGATGGTTTAAAAGGTGTTAACTTAGATACCACAGTTGGTGATGTAAGAATTACTATACATAATGGCGCTGTTACAGCATTCTGCCCTGAAAAAACTCAGACTATTGTAAAAAATAATATCATTACACAGAAACTAAGAGATAAATCTTATGAATCTGTATTAGAGAATGATATCCTTCTTAAGGATAGTACAATTAAAGAACAAGGTTTTATTATAAAAGATAAAAGCTCTGATATTAAAAAGTTAAAAGCAGAGCTCTATGGTCTTTTATTAGCTATTGGTCTTTACATTGGCTTCAGAATCAAGAAGGCATTTTTCTAATTGATATCTTCTATTGATTACATCAATAGAACAAGATACATTATATTTTAGTTTAAGAAACCTAGCTACAACAGCTGGGTTTTTTTCTTTGTACTTTTTATGTATATAAGTACAGATTGCCATGTCAATAAAATCTCTTACCATTGTATTATAGTTTTATTATTTTCTAAAAGATACTTATTAGTTTTATTAAAGACATCACCACAATCCCATACACCTTTGCTATATCCTGCGCTTGCTGGATGACTAGCTTTTAGGATTAAATTTTCATCGCTGATCATATCTTCAAACTGTTGTGCTACTTTGCCTAGCAATATAAATACAATTCCTGATTTATTATGACATATGGTATCAAGAATAATATTCATGAATGGTTTCCATATGCTATAATGTGTTCCGGGCTTATTTATTTCTACTGTAAAAGCGCTGTTTAATAATAATACACCTTGGTTAGCTAGATATTTTAAGTCTGGGTTTCTATCTTCTTCAGATTTACCCATAGCATCAAACATGTATTGTAATGATGGTTGTACTTTCATACTATTACCACAACTAAATGCTAATCCATCTGCTATAGTACCGTCCGGGTGATTTTTATATAACCAAGGATAAGGATCTTGACCAATAACTACAACTTTTAAATCTTTAAAACTACATTCTTTAAAAGCATTCAATGTATTCTTAATCTTTGGTACAAATCTTTTACCCTCCTCTACTTGATAAAGCAATTTTTCAAGAATGTCCTGAAATTCACTTTTTGTAATAAAATGGTTTAGTACATTATACCAATCGGTATGGTTAATACTATCCGCTAATTTTTTTTGTATTTCTTGTATGTTTATTTGTTGTGTGTCATTCATAGTGTATATTTGTTGTATTATGTCAGAAAAAATTGAGTTATTACCATTAAATACAGTCGTAAATATAGATGTAAATGGTGCTTTTTTAACAAGGGTAAAGGCTTTATTAATGTATATCCTTAAAGATAAATCTAAAGAAGATATTCAGTCAGCTGGAGAAAACATTAAGAATCAAAGCCATAGTCAACCTTGGGAGTTTCATTATGAAACCTTAGCTATCCTTATTAATGATATAGAAAAAGCTGGTAAAGAAGCTGGTGTTACAGAATATAAAACTATGGAAGAGATTGAGGAAGAAGCTAGAAAAATGATGGATTCTTCTGAAGATTAATGGGGATTAACAACCAATCCCCATATCTGCACACAATTCTTCAGTAACCTGTATTGCTTGACTCATTTCTTCTTTGGAGCAATCTCCAAAAGACTTAATAATTGTGTTGGTTTCCCCATCACTATTATTTTTTATAACTAGTCCTGCTTTTTCTTTAACTAATAACTTAATATCCTCAAAGTTATGGCCAGTAAACACTGCTATCTCTCTACATGCAGCATGCACTTTAGAGATCTGAGCAATTGTAGCTTTAGGGCCATTTAATTCAAAGATTACATTAACAGTAAAACCATCAGGTACTACTCCAACAAAACTATTATACACTTTTTTGACAGCATCATTATTAAAATCTAATTTACCATCTTTCTTAACTAATGTTGTTGTAAATACTTTCATAAATCTAATTCTAACTGATTAATATTCTTCCAGGTAATTTTATTCTGATCCAAATCAGAGAGTGCTTCCTTCACCCATGTCTCATCTATAGTATTACTATAGCATAGTACATGAATAATAGATGTATCATCCGGGTTTAGTCTTAATAATCTACCTATACGCTGATTAGACTTGCGCTCATTACTATAACTATGTAGGATAATACCTTCTTTAAGGTTAGGGATGTTAATACCTTCATTAAGTTGTAGTACACAGCTTAAACTATTTATAGTACCATCTTTAAATTTCTGAAGATTTTCCTCAGATTTTTTATTCCCGGAATAATAGCTATACCTGCAAAGTTTATCGGCCTGTTCTTTTGTATTGGCAAATACTATACATTTATTGTCAGTACTATTCATAAGTTTACTAGTATATGCTTCTTTACTTGGTAAACTCATAAGTGTTTTCATGCGCATGATTCTTAAGAACCGTAGTTCTTTATCACTGGTAGCATTTTGTAACTTATTATTCCAGAAACTATACTGTTTATACTCTGATGTATACCATGTACCCGTCTTTTTAGATTCTTTCTTAATTGTATTTCTAGTATCCAAAGGCATTGTATGCACATGGATCTCATAGTCATTAAGAATTTTATCATCAATTGCGGTATCTACAGTGTATGTAAACTTTACCGGGCAATACTTGTATACTATATCAGCTTTAGCCCCTCTTTTAGGAGGTGTGCCGGTTAAACCTAGTATTCTACCACGGTAAGTATCAAGCCACTCTAAGTGACTATCTAATAAACTATGCATCTCATCAAGATATACACAGTCATAATCTATCTTATTCTTACCTAAAGATAAGTATGTTGTGAAAGTAATATGCTCTAGTAACTCTTCACACTCAAATTTCTTACAATCATCTATCCAAGATTGGAAGATAGATCTCTTTGGTGCTACTACTAAATACCTACTTTGGTCATGTAAATAGTACTGCATGTGCATTAGGCCCAGTTTAGTTTTACCGGAACCCATGCTCATTACAGCGCTACTTCTTTTATATTTAATTACTTCTATTAAAGCATTCTGTTGTATTTGATCTCTTTTTGTCATTTAAATTTTATATAAACTGTCCAGAATAACCATCCCAGCGTTATACTAAACTTGTATGTTATACCAGTTCTAGATATTGCAATAAATGGAAATGGATAAAAAAATACATAAGGATAATTCCTTTGTCCTACCTTCTTCTTAAAGAAGTTGTAATAAGTGCGTTCAATTTTCATCATTGTAAATCAATTATGTATGGTTCATTAACTACTTCGTAGTGTTCATTAAGTTGTGAGGCATTAACATGTATACATCTATCTACTAACTGTACACCACTACCCTCATGTATATGTCCAGAAATATGTAATCTTGGTTGTATCTCTTCTATCTTCTCTTTTAAGTGAGGACAGCCTACATGTTTTCCATTATTTGCTGTTAAGTCTCCGGTATACAATGGTGGCCCGTGTGTAATTAATACATCACATGGTTCAATCATATCTATAACTTCTTGCATATCAGGTCCTAATTTTTTATTGAAGGCCCAAGTATCTCCAAAAAACCATGGTGTCCAAGGCATACCATAGAATCTAATACCTTCTAACTCAATAAGATCATCCTTTAAGTAATAGATATTATTCTGTTCTAACTCTGCTATACCCTCTGCTAGCCAATCCGACATAGTACCGTATTTCTCATCAAAAGATTTATCATGGTTACCAGCAATAAATATTATATACCTATACTTAGGTTTCATCCTCATTAACCATCCAAAGAAATCTTCTACATCATTCTTTCCTCCTTTATTACTAAAGTCACCGGCATGTATTAAAATGTCACCATTAGGAAGATTAACATCTTCATGCATGGTATGTGTGTCAGATATACAAACTATTTTCATAAAATTAATGTATTTGTTTTTTTCTTCATGTCTTTGTAAGTTATTGATATATAATCTACCTAGAATATTTTAAAATTAATTATTAATAAGTTTTTTTGCAACTTTATATAACACCAAATATCCAATTAGATCAGTAATGACATCTTCATCTTCATCAGATTGCATATTTTTAATCCTGTTAAGTTTGTCATCAATCCTAACAAGTATCTGTTCTGTATTACTACTTTTAGATAGTATTCTAATAGGATTTATAGCTGAATCACCATACTTCCTATTCTTCTCTAAAAGCAACTCTTTAATCTCATCACATACTTCTGCAATCACTAATTGTGTATTTGTCATAGTTTTCAAATATAAAAAATAAAGGGGATATTTCTACCCCCTAAAGTTTTGATTGTCTGTATGTTTTCCAGTATGTCATTATATCATTTAATTCTGGTATATATGGCACATCCCCGGACTCTTTTCTGTAATAAGCAGACATATTCTTATATACATAGGTATCTTCAAAGAAATGCTTAATAGTGTAGTGTCCTTTAAACATAAACTCTTTAAACATCCAAATTCTAAATTCACTAAAGGCTTGTATATAGTACTCACAGTATGAGTCTTTAACTAAACCCTTATCTCTGTAATGAGTATATTTCTTTACGTATAACTTACGCAGTCTTTGAAATTTACATGTTTTAACAGATAAATGTGTTAATCCTAACAACATTAGGGGTGATAAAATAATAAAAATAATTCTTGTCTTCATAGTTAGTTGTTTTAGTCATCATCCATATTATAAAACTCACTGTTATCTTTTGTAATACCAAGTAGTCTTTCATCTGATGATACGTATTTATCAGGGTAATAAGGTAGTTTGTTACATTTCTCACAAAATAAATCCTTATCGGGTATACTTACCCTACACACATTACATCTGTTCTTCTTGTAAAGGTCTTTCATACTTCTCAGTTTTAATTCTTGCTCTCTGATATAAACTAGCAAATGCAGATCTATCAATCTCCATTCTTACACCACCTTTGCCGTGAGTATATCCTAAATCATCCCTTAAAATAAGTGCAGCATACTGCCTTGGGGTACAACCCTGTAAGTTTATTTTTAACTCAGTCATAAGCTATCTACTTTATCTTCTATTTTAGTACATAAACTATTTATAATATCATCAAATGCTTCCGTAAAAAGGTACATGATATTTACAAGTAAGCCAATAAATCCAAGAAAGAACAGGGTAATTAATAAAACTAATTTAAATACAAAGATTTTCATAGTTAAAGATTTTGTAAAAGATATATAAAATCTCTTAGGTTATCTCGCTCTTTAAACTTAATAGACTCATAGTTAAGTATGCTAACATACCACCAGTTTTCATCTACAGTATCATCATTTGCATTAGACATTAAACATAGTGGTGTATCATCACTACCAATATTTAATGTATAGTAATAAAAACTATTGTTCTCACCAAACTCCTTCTCAAATCCTAAATTAATTATATCTTGTTCTTTCATATTTTATAATCAGAGTACTTAAGCCCCCATTGTAGATTAACCCACATCATCTCACGCTCAGCTAATCCTTTATTTATTTTAAGGTTTTTACGTAAATAATCTACACCCCATTTTTTCCATTCTTCTGCTTGTGCAGTAGTCATAGTCCAATCAGTAAACCAATTGTCTTTCCGGTCTTTAATGTCATCAAATGTAACTTCATGACCAGCAATAATAAACATCTGATTAACTAAATCAATTAATGCTTGTTCTTTCTTTTGTTCTCTTGTTAATCGTTTTTTAGTTTCCATAGTTCATAAATGCTATTACCTGTTTTAAATTTAAGATAGTTTTCTTTCTGTTCATAGATTTCTGTGATAGAAGTTGTCTGCCAAGTAAAAAACTGATTGAATGGAGACATAAGTAGTGAACGTCCTATAGCAGGCTCATCATGTTTCTCTTTAAACGTACCATCCTCATTAAACTCTAACCAGATTATTTCTTTAGACTGATTAACTAAGCCATCACCTTCTCTAACTAACTTCCAGTTATAGTCATCTTCAATTACTCCTTGCTCAACAGCAATTTTAAATACATTATCCTCAGTTAGGATCATCGGTATTCTAGTTTGTTTAATCTTGCTCATATGATTTGTGTTTAAGTATAAATTTAAGACATCCTTTCCAAATTAATAATCTACAATACCATTTAGGTAACCACCCAGCAGCGTATTCTTCTGTTTCAGCTAGAACATAGAAGTAATTTCCAAACTCAATAGTAGCGTACTCACCTCTAGCTCTAAAGTAAAAGGGTTGCTTTAAGAACCAGCCTTCTGCTTGTACTGGACAGTTACCTGCCGGTTTATATTTCCATTTTATCATCTCTAATCTGTATTAGTTCTTCTTTTATTATTATATAATATTCTTTAGAATCATCTTCAACTTCATTATCAACAACACCTCCCCAAGGAGCAATCATTATCATCTTGTCTATGCAAATTAAAGCACAAATAATTGCTTCATTATATCTTCTCTCACAGCTTAGTAGTCCTTCTTTTA
>Ga0209500_10000989_pt1 | contig 22527 bp, 14 predicted proteins | sample S_140212_EF_Meta_FD_187323 | JGI IMG/M metagenome (GOLD analysis project Ga0209500, IMG submission 187323) | Freshwater microbial communities from Lake Simoncouche, Canada to study carbon cycling - S_140212_EF_MetaG (SPAdes) (version 2) | ecosystem: Environmental > Aquatic > Freshwater > Lake ...
GGGTTCGGCCCATAACTTTTCGATCGAGTTGGCGCTGACATGCCAGCGCAGGCGGGCTAACCGCAAGCGGTCAAGCAAGTTTCCGATCGGATTGAATGCGGTCGAAAAAAGTTGCTGCGGTCGCCGCCAGGGGTCACTCATCCGGACCGTTTTTCCTTGCGTCAAAATCAGAGCACCAGGCTCAAAGTTTTTGAGACGCAAGCGGGAATAGTCGAGCTGCTGACTCGCCTCGGGGTATGCGGTCTGCAGCACCTGAAAGCCCCGATCGAGCCGAAATCCTTCGACGAGATCGGTCCGAACTCGCCCCCCCACTTCGCTTTCGGCTTCGAGCAATAGCACATCCACCTTGTTTCGCACCAGTTGACGTGCGCAGCTCAGTCCGGCTAACCCCGCTCCGATCACGACGACAGGCTTTCGACTCACGGATGGGCTCCCACGGATCCTTCGGACAATTGCGGCATGGCCAGCTTAGGCACGGGCGAGTCTGGCTGTTTTTTTTCATCGTTGGTTTTCGCCGCTCGGGCGATGTTTCGCAACATTCCCGCAAAGACAAATTCATGCAACGGTGAAATTCCGTACCAATACATCAATCCGAACAAGCCCAGCGGATCAAAAATGGCGGTTTGACGAATCTGGCTTCCCCCTTCACAGGGGGTCACCTCAAACTCTAACCAAGCTCGACCGGGGAGTTTCATTTCGGCAGACAGCCGCAATCGATGCGGCGGCTCATACAGTTCGACTCGCCAGAAATCGAGTGCGTCACCCACTTGCAGATGCTCGGGATCCCGGCGGCCTCGCCGGACCCCAACTCCACCGACCAGCAGATCCAGAAAACCACGCAGGGTCCAGAGCCAATTCCCATAATACCAGCCAGTCTTGCCACCAATCCGCCGGATCGGAGCAAAGGCTTCCTCGGGTGTTGCACTGAGGGTGATCATGCGGGAATCGACCAGTCGCGAACCAAACCGGGTTCCTCCCCAGCTGCGAGCGGTTCCCCCGGCAGAGATTGCATCAGACCAGCGTGTTTCCGCGAATTCGCGATCCTCATTCACCAAGGCGCGGGCAATCGCGTCGCGGACCGAACGAGGATGAACGGAGAATGTGGTCGCGGCGAGATTATTGGAAATCAACGTCGGATTCCGCAGACTTTCGACCAGCTTACGGCCGACGCGGGCATACAGTGGTGTCACCAGTCCCAGCCAAAGGCTCGACAGATAGGGGGTCAAAAGGGGGACGGGAATCATGAACCGGATCAGGCCGCGCTGACGGGCATACTCCTGCATGATCTCGCCGTACGAGACCTGATCGGGACCTCCAATTTCGTAAACTTGTGAGGCATCGTTCGGGATTTCTAACGTTTCGAGCAAGTAGGCAAGCAGATCTTCAATCGCAATCGGCTGGGCTCGAATCCGGACCCAGCGGGGACAAATCATCACCGGAAGTCGTTCGACGAGTGCCCGGATCATCTCGAACGAAAGGCTTCCCGAGCCGATCACGATCGAAGCACGCAGCTCGATAATATGTGCATGATATTGACGAAGTACGTCACCTGTCTCTTGGCGGCTACGGAGATGTTTTGAGAGTTCGTGATCCGGGTTCCCCAGTCCGCCGAGATAGATGATTCGTCGGACACCCGCGATCGAGGCGGCTTCGGCAAAATTGCGTGCGGCGAGTCGATCTTGTTCTTCGAAGTCGCGATCGGCCCCCATCGAGTGGACAAAATAAAAGGCCGTATCGACACCGTCGAAGACGTTCGAGAGTGACGTGCGATCGAGCAGGTCACCGGCGACCACCTGAACGGTGGACGAGACCCGTGCAGCGAGCGCATCGGGTCGACGCGTCAGGCAACGAACCGGCTTACCCCGCTGTTCCAGTAAGGAAAGCAGACGCCCGCCGATATACCCGGTGGCGCCTGTCAATAAGATCAAACCCGACATGATGTTTTTCCGTTCGGACAATACTCAGATTCCGCAGCACGGAAAGATTGTAGTCCTATGTCAAACTCATGGTGACGGTTTTCAGTTCCGTATAGTTGGAAAGTGCGATTTCGCCACACTCACGCCCCATGCCGCTCATTTTAAATCCACCAAAAGGAGCGGCTGCATCAAAAACGTCATAGCAGTTGATCCAGACGGTACCCGCCCGGACGCTGGCGGCAAATTTGTGGGCTTTGGCCACGTCACGGGTCCAGACGGCTGCTGCCAGACCGTAATAGGTGCTGTTGGCACGCTCGATGATCTCGTTGGCATCCTTGAAAGGGAGGATACTGAGGACCGGGCCGAAGATTTCGTCGCGGGCGATCGACATATTGTCGGTGACATTGCCAAAAACGGTCGGTTCGATGAAGAAGCCTTTCTCGCCAAATCGACGACCACCGGTCAGACACTGGGCCCCTTCGGACTTTCCTTTGTCGATGTAGCTCATGATCTTCGTAAACTGATCGTGGTCGACTTGCGGACCCTGCGTCGTCTGGGTGTCGAAGGGGTCACCCAGGTGGCGTGTCTTGGCTCGGGCGACCACTTTTTCGACGAATTTTCCGTAGATCGATTGTTCGACGAACAGTCGCGAGCCAGCACAGCAGCACTGCCCCTGGTTGAAGAAGAGGCCAAACTCGGCACCGGCCACCGCCGCGTCGATGTCGGCATCGGCGAAGACCACGTTGGGGCTTTTGCCACCTAATTCGAAGGTGAGCCGCTTCAAGGTTCCGGCGGCGTCGACCATGATTTTTTGCGCGGTTTCGTAATGACCGGTAAAGGCGATCTTGTCGACTCCCGGATGCTTCACGATCGCGGCTCCGGTCTTGCCATCACCGGTCACGACATTGATGACTCCGTCAGGGAAGCCCGCTTCCTGGGCCAGTTCCGCCATCCGCAGACAGCTAAGCGGCGTTTGTTCTGCCGGTTTCATGACGACCGTACAGCCTGCGGCGAGTGCCGGGCCCCACTTCCAGGCGGCCATCAGGATCGGAAAGTTCCAGGGGATGATCTGGCCTGCCACCCCGACCGGTTCCCGGCGGGTGTAGCAGAAGTAATTGCCGCGGACCGGAATGGTGTCACCGGTGAGCTTATCCGCCCAACCGGCATAATACCGTAGGCAATCAATGGCGAGCGGCAAATCGGCGGCCTTCGAGTCGCTGATTGGCTTGCCATTATCGAGCGTTTCGAGTCCGGCGAGTTCATCGAGATTCGATTCCATCAGATCGGCGAGTTTATTCATCAGCCGCCCCCGATCGCGGGCATCCATCGTATGCCACGGACCGGATTCAAACGCGGTCCGAGCAGCTTTGACCGCCGCATCGACATCAGCAGCGTTGCCGTCGGGAACCTGGGCTATTACGGTCTCGTTAACCGGATTGATGGTGGCAAAGCTTCTCCCCCCCTGGGATTCTTGCCACTGACCACCAATCAGCATCTTGGTCTGACGAACTTTGGGTGGAGCGATTTGTGTGGAGGTCATGAAAGTTCTCCGATTGAGTCGGTGGTGAGGACACAGGTGAAGGGTCGGTAAACTGACGAGGACATGTCAACGGGAACGGGGATCATATCCCCTGGAAACCGCAACAAAAGATCCGCGTACTGATGCTCTGGTGCTTGCTTTTGTCCCCACCGCCGAGACAACTCCGCGCGGTGGGAACGACTTCTGATCGGGGTCGGGGCCGCGTACGATCTATTTTCGTGGAGTTTGAATTCGATAAAGACTTTTGTCGGTTCTGAGAAACAAGGATTCGTCTGCCGCCGCGATTGTGGCCTGAGTGCGGCCGGGAAGTTCATTGACCGCAAGTTCCTGATATTCGTCGTGGGTTGGGGCAATGACATAAGTCTTTCCCGCTTCATCCAGCAAATAAATCCGATTTTCAGCAAACAGCGGGGACGCAGTAAAGTTCCCACCGACTCGTTTCTTCCAGTGTTGTTTGCCAGACTTGGCGTCGAGGCACGTGGCGACGCCGCTGTCATCAACCAGATAAAGATCGGCTCCGACAAGCAGGGGTGACGGATTCAACGGGGCCCCCCGGTCAAGTTTCCAGGCAAGATGTGTTTCGGTGACATCACCGGATCCGTCGGGACGAACCGCATAAATCCAGGGATTGTCATAGCCCGAGCAGACAAATACCAGCCCTTGACCGTAAACCGGTCGAGGAACATTTGAATAACCGAGCGGGTAACGGAACCGCCACAATTCTTTGCCCGTCTTCGGTGCGTAACTGATCGCCCATTCACCACCGGTGCTTAAGAGTTGTGGTTTTCCATCGACCTGAATGATCAGGGGGGTGGAATAGGCCATTTTTCCATCACGCGAGGTTTTCCAGACTTCTTCGCCGGTTTTTTTGTTGAGTGCCGTCACATACTGGACATCCGTTCCGTCACAGGCCAGGATCAGCAGGTCCTCGAAGACGACGGGGCTTCCGCCGGGTCCATGACGATGGTTGTATTTCAGTTCGGTCTTCCAGATGAGCTTGGCTTGACGGTCCAGGCAGGCGGTTCCCAGCTTGCCAAAATGGACGAAGAGTCGATCACCATCGATGACGACCGAAGGGGAAGCATAGCTGTTCTTGCCATGGATCGGACCGGGTTCCTCATGGTGGAAGATTTCCACGTCATGACGTACCGCACCGGTCTCTTTTTCCAGGCAGATCAGCCGCAGCGATTTTCCTGCGTCGAGTGCCGTGGTGAGCCAGACCTCGTTGCCACTGATCGAGGGGGTGGACCAGCCGAGTCCTTCGATGTCCGCTTTCCAGCGAATGTTTTCCGCTTCATTCCACGTCAAAGGGAGATGAACTTCGTTGGAATGTCCATCGCCATCGGGACCACGAAATTGGGGCGAGTCGCCCGCCAGCAGCAAGCTCGAAACGTTCAGGCAGAATGTCAGCAGCAGCAGTTGACGCATCGAAAAATCCCTCCAGGAAAATGGTTCCTGGAGAGTAGAAAGCAGTCGCGACCAGACTGCAAGCGAATCGCCGGAATTGTACCGAATTCATGCAGGAATTTCGGCGCGAATTTTTGATCCTTGGGCGACGGCAACCATGATCAACCCTCTGTCATTCGAACTGAAAGGGTTCACCCGCCACTTCATAGCCTGGCCGGGCACCGACGTTCAGCAGTAGGCCGAGACTGATCGCCGTCATCAGCAGGCTGGAACCACCGTAGCTCATAAGGGGGAGTGTAATCCCGATCACGGGGAGCAAGCCGACCGTCATCCCGGTGTTGATAATGGTCTGGGTTCCCCACAACGTAACGATCCCGACCGCGATCAACCGACCAAACGGCTCGTCCGTGCGGGAGGCGATTTGCAGTCCCAGGGCAAAGAAAACGAGGTACAGCAGCAAACTGAGGGACGCACCAATAAATCCCCAGCGTTCGCCGATCAGGCAAAAGACAAAGTCGGTTTGGGCCGCAAACAAGCGATAAGCGTCCGGGTCATCAATTCGGGCTCCTGAAAATTCACTCCCCTGCAATCCCCCGAGAGCGATCACGACTTTGGACTGATGCTGATGCCAGCGGTCACCACCTGGATTGGGACCGCGGTCGACCTGCGAGAACAAGGCGGTAATCCGTGACTTTTGTTCGGCACTCATTTTGACCCAAAAAAAGGGCGAGATCATCAGCCCCAAGAGTGCCACGCAGACCAGATGTCGCCAGCGGGCTCCGGCGGCGAAGAGCATCGCAAACAGAACGGGAATAAACAGCAGTGCCGAACCAAGATCGGGTTCGAGCAGAATCAGTGCCAGCGGCACCAGCGTCAACATGAACGGAGCCAGCAATCCCGTGAATCGGACGAGGTTATCCCGATACATCAGGTATTGAGCCAACGCCAGAATGAAGGTCAGTTTGACGATTTCTGAGGGCTGTAGATCGAAAAACCCGAGTTGAATCCAGCAGCGAGCTCCCCCTCGTTTTTCCATGAACAGCACAATGATCAGCAGGGGGAGCGAGGCGAAAAACAGCAAGTGTCCAATTGGTTTCCAGGTCCGATAAGGAATGAACAGAGCCAGCGCCAGTGCTGGCAGGGCGGCGATTGCCCAAGTGATTTGTTTCGAAAAGAGATCAGGTCCGTCGTTGAGTTGATCTGCGCGGGCAATCCCGGTCAGGCCGATCACGAGCAGTGCCACAGCGCAGCCGAAGACGTGCCAGGGGATCCGCCGCAGTAATTCCACAATCGGCACGAGGTTATCTTCCTGATCCTCAAAGCCACAAACCCATCAACAAGCGACCCGGAACAGGATCCCAGATCCGCCTTGTACCATTCCGTTTTATGCACGCTGGGCGAAATCGATGCAAGACCAATGTCGATCCCCTGGTACGTCGCACGGTTTGCCCCGGTATGTTGCCTCGGTTCACCCCCTCCCCTTCGTGCATTCTCCAGAGGACCTGTTTGATTCGTGGCGGCAATCTTTGAATACTAGGGGTGCGAGAAAACCAACCGAATACCGAGGAGTTAACATTCATGCTGCGCCATCCCGTGCTTGTGATTCTGCTTTGGCTGGCGAGCGACCTGGTGAGCAGCGCCCCCGCTGCCGAACCGGTTGCCAACCCGGATACCAAGGCCGGTTGGCCCAATTGGATGGGCCCCCATCGAGATGGCATTTCGCGGGAAACCGGCTGGAAATCGAAGTGGCCTGAAGCCGGTTTGCCGGTGGCGTGGTCGCGACAAATTGGTATCGGTTTTAGTTCGATTTCGATCTCCCGAGGCCGACTGCTGACCATGGGGCACGTCGACGGAGAAGAAATTGTCTGGTGTCTGGATTCCCAGACGGGTGAGGAAATCTGGACGCATCGCTATCCCAGCGAACTCAACGATAATCTGCACGAAGGGGGCCCCGGGACAACTCCCACGATTGACGGAGACTCGGTCTTCACCCTCGGTAAAACTGGCCAGCTCTATTCGTTGAATCTGGAAACGGGAAAAGTCCAATGGGAAGTCCAACTGCAACAAGATTTGAAGGTGGGATGTCCTGAGTGGGGCTTTTCCAGTTCCCCGGTTATTGCCGGAGATCAATTGATTCTGGAAGCGGGACGGGTCGTCTCGTACAACAAACAGACCGGAAAAAAGAACTGGCAGACCGAGAAACACCAAGCGGGTTACGGCTCGGCCGCGATTTTTCCGGCAGGCCCCGCAGCAAAATCTGTGGCGACACTCGACTGTGAAGGCTTACGAATCACGACCTTGGAAACAGGGACAGAAATCGCGTTTCAGCCATGGCCCTCTCCCTTCCGTACGAATGCCACGACACCGATTATTCAGGGTAATCAGATTTTTATCTCGTCGGCCTACAACGTCGGTTGTGGACTTTTCGAATTCGACGGGATGACGTTAAAGCAGATCTATGCCAATCGCGAGCTACGCAACCATTTCAGTAACAGCATTCTGTTCGAGGGATATCTGTACGGGGTCGATGGCAATTCGAATCTGGGTCGCGTGGTTCAGTTGACCTGCCTGAATTTCCAAACGGGCGATGTCGCCTGGAAACAACGAGGCCTGGGATGTGGGTCGCTCATGATCGCGGATGGAAAATTGCTGAACCTCAGCGAGAACGGCGATCTGGTTCTTGCCAAGGCAACCCCCGACGGCTTCGAAGAGCTCGCCAGGTCACCCTTTCTGACCGGTCGCTGCTGGACTGTCCCCGTGCTGTTGGAGCAACGGATTTATGGACGTAATGCCCGCGGGAAACTGGTTTGCGTCGACTTGCCACACGAATAACCATCAGGCGGGGGCTTGAGAGGGATACAGGGAGCCCCTGGGGCGCCAGGGCCATCTCGATCGGGGAGTCCGATCAGCCACCAGATCAGATCCGTTTCGATCAGTTCCGGAGGATCAGATGAGTTCCGGAATTGGCCGTCCCCCTTCCACCACGATCGGTGTGGGGCGGCCCTGAGGACTGACCCAGTGTGCATTCAGATCAATATCTAGATGGCGAAATACGGTCGCAGCCAGATCCTGTGGTCGTACCAAACCGTCTTTAAAATCATAGCCTTTTTCGTCGGTACTCCCGACCGCCTGGCCATGCCGCAATCCTCCGCCCGCGACGACCATCGACATCACATTCGTCCAGTGATCGCGTCCCGCATCCTTGTTGATGACCGGAGATCGCCCAAACTCCCCCATCATCAGAATCAGTGTGGAATCCAGCAAGCCCCTTTGTTCCAGATCGGTGACCAATCCGAATAAGGCACGGTCCACCTGGGGCAACAGGGGTGTCAGCCCTTTGACGATGCCACCCCACTGCACCGAGTCACCATGATGATCAAAATACCCCCAAGCTCCGCTGACCAGTGTAAACGTGACGCCGGCTTCGACCAGGCGGCGTGCGAGGATCGCTTTTTCACCGATCCCGTTTCGCCCATACAAATCGCGGGTTGCATCGGTTTCGCTCGCCAGATCAAAGGCGCGCTGCACATGTCCACCCGAGACCATTTCGAAGGCTTGAGCGTGATAGCGATCCAGATTTTCCAGCGTATGATTGTGATCCAGATCTCCGCGCAGGCGATCAAACGACTGCCGTAGCCAATCCCGATCCTGCAGCCGATCGAGCTGAATCCCTTGTGGAAGCCCAAACTTGCCGACGAGGTCGAGTCCTTTAACGGGTTTATAGGCGGATCCGAGATGACCGGATTCCCAGACATCGGCATTCCAGGCGGGGGCGAGTCCCACAAACGGGGGAAGATCGGGGTGGTTGGCTCCGCGAAATCGAGCGACGACCGAACCCATCGAGGGATATCCCCCTCCGTCCTTATTATCATCAGTACGTCGTGCGAGGGGGTTTCCCGCCTGCATGGTGATCGGCGTGTGATTACTTGCTTTACAATCGACCGCTCGCAAGAACGAGAGTTTATCCGAAATGCTCGCCTGCAGCGGCAGATGCTCGCTGACAAAAACCCCGGGTGTTTTTGTGGCGATAGTCGAATAGGGGCCACGAATTTCTGCCGGGGCCGCAGGTTTTGGGTCCCACATATCCAGATGACTGGGGCCACCGGAAAGCCAGAAGAGGATCACGGACTTCTTGTCGCGCGTTGCTCTTTTCCCTGGCTCTGCCGCCGACAGGGTTTGGAGCTTGAGAATCTGGGGGAGTGACAGCCCGGCGATCCCGGCCAATCCCGTCTGCAAAAACCAGCGCCGTGAACGATCGACCTGAATGAGGTCTCGACCCGCCGGGAGAAAAGGAGACCGGCCTGCTTGCGCCAGGTGCTCTTGATCATGAGACCCGGTATCCGCTTGAAGAATCGCCATCATCACACTCCTCGACAGCAGCATCAGCCCACAGCTTCAATTACTCGTGCAGGCTGGAGTATAAACCTGATGTCGGCAATTCGAAAGCGCAATCTGTAGCCTGATGAGAGCACGCCAAACCCATTTGGGGATCGCGATCCGATTCGATTCATCGTCGGGTGGATGGAGTTCACCAATTGAGCTTGGATTTTGAGATCAGGTATCGCCAAAATCATTTGGCTGTGTCGGATTTTACGGATTCACAAACAACGCGAAAACCGAAAAAATAGGCTTTCCCGGAGGTGGCATTACTACGGCGGAAGCCTGCGCGACAGCGGAGCGCGTCGGCACCCCAACTGCCTCCTAAGACCACCCGATCGGCACCCTGCTCGGGACCTTTTGGATCCTGTTTTGGTGACGACTCGTAGTAGGATCGTCCGTACCAGTCCGCGACCATTTCTGCAACGTTGCCATGCATATCATACAAGCCGAAAGCATTGGGGGAATAACTGCCAACGGGGGTCGTCCGCCCCAGAAAAGGACCACGCTCAGCCCCACCATACGGGAAATTCCCATTGATGTTGGCCTGCTTCGAACCGAGGCCAGACCCATAGTGAAACGGAGTACTTGCCCCGGCACGGCATGCATACTGCCATTCCGCTTCGGTGGGGAGTCGATAGGTTCGTCCAGCTTTCACTTCTTCGGGGAGGGCAGACAATTTTTGACAGTACTCAACCGCTTCAACCCACGTCACCTGCTCAACAGGAAAGCGATCGCTACCACCGCCAGGCAACTTCTTTGCCCCAGGTCCAGTCGTGCTGAAGTAACTGGGGTTGGTACCGATCACCTGCTGATATTCCGATTGGGTGACTTCATAAACACCCATCAGCCATGGCTGAGTGAACTCAACCTCATGAACCGGCCGCTCATCGAGCCTCGACCCCTGTTCGGTGACAGGAGAGCCCATCTGGAATCGACCAGCGGGAATTTGCGCAAACTTCATTCCAATCGAATTCGTCACACCAGCGCGAGATTGAAGCTCGGATCTGGGCTCGTTCCCATCGAGTCTCGTCGAGGGGACGGTCAGTGAGAGGAGCCCCAATACGGCGACCACTCCGACGAACCAACCATTACGGCGAAACCGGGCAGACACGTGTTGATCAAGATTCGAGATTCGAGACATTATGGTTCCACGCCAGCAAGAGACTTCACAAAACCCGCAACAAAATCCGGGACACCTCAGCAATCAGACCACCGGGCGACCTGACGACCCTCAGGGGGTTGCGGCTCACGATCGCTTTTCCATGCTCAATCAACCCTCAATCATCGATCAGTTGCTTCCCGTCATCCGGTTTGACATCTTTGCTGGCGATAGAAAAATCTTCGCTGAAGCCCGACTCGTCGACATTCACTTGCTTGGGCCAGCCACCCTTCCAAAGAAACGCCCCTTCTGCGGACTCTTTCCCCACCACGGTTACCGAGCTGGGCCCTGGGACCGGTCCCTTTTTGCGTTCGCTGGTGTAAGTCCCATTCGAAATCGTGCAGACCGCAATGGCTCCTGACGCTTTGTTAATAAAGGTAACTGTCCCCGCAGGAACCGGCTCACCATTAAATTCCACCTGTCCGGTCGCCTCGACACGCGCTTCCGGTTGAACTTTCGAGCCTCCCCCGCCACCGCAGCCGACGGTGACGACAACCGCAAGAACGGGCACGACAAACGAATTTCGCATCCACGAAAAACAACCGGCAATCCCCTGCATATTCCGAATCCTCTTGTGATGATTGATGTTTTTGTACTGGGTATTTTGTACGGGGTATTTTGTCCGGGGTGTGATTCCCCGGTGATTGACCGCTGAACGCTCGCGGCGATCAGCCAGACCCTGTTCGAGCCGCAAGAACCAAGTGGCCCGCGGCAGCAACCATCGCCACCACCGCAGGCCACGCAGGAAAAACCTGGAATCAAACCGTCGATTAGAAATCTCCGGTTGGCATTCCATCGCGGGCGGAACCAAGCTTTTGTTGCAATCCAAGATCAGCATTTTCGGACATGAACCGCGTACTTCCGTCCGCCATCAACAAATGGCCTCCCCCATCGTGCCAGCTGCTGAATCCTTCTTGAAGCATACTGTGACCATTCGCAGCACCTTCTCGTTGTTTGGCAATCTGCATGGTGTATTCGATGAGGGGCTGATTCATCCCACATAGAATGGCTGTCGTGTTGAATTGGACGGGGAGACCCGTACTCACTCGAAGCGCTGAAGCCCAAGTCCAGTAAGCCCCGGGATAGTTATCTTTCAAACCGATGAACATCGTTTCGCCAACCAGAACCTGATTCGACGAACCATCCTTGATGGCGCTGATGCTCTTGGACGAATTCAAGTGCATCGCTCCATTGTTCCACTGTGGGCGGAAGTTCGTGTTGACACCGATGAATGGCAGTGTCTGGGCTGGACTCGAGTTGTAGCAAGGCATCAAGGGATTGTTGGCAAACGGAACGTTGTCCGAGGCCACATTCGCTGGAATCGTACCATCGACTGCGGGTGCACCCGTGCTCGGATCGGTTTTCCAAGCGGGTCCACCACCACCACTACAAGCATTATAGCTATTAAAATACTTATCGGAATTCGACCGTGGATTCGTTGGGCAACGATAGCCAGGTGGACTGTTCTGCTGCTGAATCGCATAGTTTGGAGAACCTGGTGGATTCTGTTGATCGTTGCGACCAAAGAATGGCGCGGTCATCACGAAGCTATTGTACAGATTGGTCTGATCCTGATAGGGCAGGATGGCCACAGTCCAAGGAGCTCGTGCGTAGATGCCGCTATTTCCATTTGTTCCACACGCGGCACAGGTGTTACCACCGATGTTGGCATCGGCATTACCATCGTAAACGTTTGTTGGCGGAAATACCTGAAACGTGTCGTGGTAGTTATGCAATGCTAGCCCAATCTGCTTCAGATTGTTTTTGCATTGCGTACGTCGTGCTGCTTCGCGAGCCTGCTGAACCGCAGGTAGCAACAATGCGATCAGAACTGCGATAATCGCGATCACGACCAGCAATTCAATCAGCGTAAAACCGACTCTTCTCCGTACTGTCTTCATCTCTTCTCCACCTGATAAAGTAAAAAACCGACACAAAACGGCACTGAGTGCCGCAAACTCCATTTCGACGAATCAATACCACTCGAAAAAACTTCGAGCAATTAATAACACCCCAACAAAAAACATCAATGACTTACTGAGGCAATGAAACTCGCTTCAATTTCTGCACGCGCTGCCCACCGACTTCTGCCGCATAAAGGTTCCCCTGGCGATCGGCTGTGATCAGGTGCGGCGTCTTGAACTCCCCTGCACCAGTCCCCTCTTTGCCCCACGCCCGCACTTCCTTCCCTCTGGAATCGATTTGCAGGATTTGCTGACGAGCCCCATCCGAGACAAACAGCCTCCCCTGGGAATCCATGGCAACTCCAAAAGGCTTATAGCCTGTCCAGGTTTCCAGCAGTTCGCCGGTTTGGGGGTGCAAAACCTGAATACGAAGATTATCCCGATCACACACGATCAGCCGTCCCTTTTGATCAATGAGTCCAGTATGAGGTGCGCTGAACTCGAGCGGCCCAGAACCTGGCTTACCCCAGACCTCAGGATGCTTACCACCCTCGCGATAATGCACGACACGGGCATTCCCATACCCATCCATCACGTAGGAATGTCCTTTTTCTCCAAAAACGATATAAGTCGGCTTATTGAACTTGTCGACATCTTCACTGGGGACATCCATTTTCCCTAAGGCCCCCAAGAGCTTTCCCTCCGCGGAAAACTGAAAGACCATGTGATGGCCGGTATCGGCGACCCAGACATGATCTTCAGCATCGACCGTCAAACCGTGCCCGAGCCCAATCACATCCGCACCAAATGACTTGAGGAATTTTCCAGACGCGTCAAAACAGAGGACCGGTGGATTCACTCGTTGCAAGACAAAGACCCGCCCCTGGCTATCGACTCCGACGCCCGAAACAGCTCCCGCCTTAATTTGTGCGGGCCATTGGGGAAATGACGGATCGGGCTGGTAGTCAAAATCGAATTTGGCAGCCGCTTCAGCCGAACGACTCGAATCCGCCCCCACCGCAACAAGTCGTGAGCGATCCCGAAGGAAAATCATTCCATCGCTGATGGCCGGCGTGGCATAGAACTCGCCCGGAAGGCTGTTTTCAGCCAGTTTTACAAACTCGGCCCCCGCTTTGATGACGGTACATTTTCCTTCGAGGCTGAGGAAATACACATTTCCATCGGCGACGACGGGCGAGGCCTGATAGCGCTCACCCCCCATCCGATTCTTCCAAAGTTCTTTGCCAGTTTTGAGTTCAAGACAAGTCCCGACACCATCATCCCGGACGGAATAGACCAAACCGTCATAAACTGTGGGTGAAGGGCAATCCACCAGTACGGGAAGCACCCGCGAGACAGAACTGTTGGTAATCTCCCCCTGGCACTGATCTGTGACCGAAATGACGACGGCATGCTTGGCCTTGGCCGAAGGAGCCACCACGACCCCGTCACCCACTGCCGGGGAAGCAATCGTTCGAGCGTACTCTTCGTTTTCCAGCACCAGACCGCCGTTTTCCCAGAGCCGTTTTCCCGACTCGAGATCATAGGCATCGACATGATCCGCTCCACTGACCACGAGCTGGGGTGGCTTACCGGGAATCTCTAACACCATGGGCGAGGTGTAGGCGTCGGTCGCATCCCCCAGACATGTGTAATTGCGTTCCGCTAACCAGACTTCCTTGCCTGTAGCGGTGTCGAGGGCGACAACATAAGAAGGCCCTTTATGGACGCAGGAAATGAACAGGCGATTTTTCCACAGTCGTGGTGAGGACCCCATACCAAACTTGAGATCGTAGGGACCATAATCGTCAGCGAGATTTCGTTGCCAGCGAACCACACCATTCCGATCAAGGCTGACCAGATCGCCGGTTCCAAAAAATGCATAGACATTCTCGTCGGCATCGGCGCAGGGTGAAGGGGTCGCGGGATTATGCCGATGCCGAAACAACTCGGGGGGACCGTAGGCAATCAAATCCCCTTTGGCGATCACCTTTTGCCAAAGCACGGCCCCCGTTAAGCGATTCAGTGCGACCACATGTGAGGAAGCATCCGCCGAATCGAACGAGGTGATAAAAACCCGCTGACTCGTCACTGCCGGGGAAGAATCACTCGCTCCGGGCAGAGGCGTGCTCCACAAAACCCCCTTGGCTTCTGACCATTCGACAGGAAAACCATGCTCGGCGGAGACTGCAGCACCGGAATTCCCCCGAAACCCCGACCAGATTTCCGCTGAAACCTGTGAAGCCAGCAGCGAACAGGCGAACAATCCAGCCAGAATCAAGCGCGATTCCATATTAACCCTTACGAATTTTTTCAAGCACCCGAATGAATCACCGACACGACAGACCACCACAGGCAACAGAACACAAAAGACCGGATGACAAAAAACGGAGACCCGAACCCAATTTGCTTCACGTGAATTAAAAATCTCGACGATGCCACAACGCCGAAAAAACTGGAATTTTCTCAAAAAAGAGCCGCAGACATGAAACGCATGCATACATCAAACATATGCTTCCATCAAACATATGCAAGAGTCAAACGCATGCACCTATGAGAAAGTTTTCATGCAATTGTCATCGACAGCGGATTGATTTGTCAATTCACCCTGATTTTTTTTTCGGGAAGGGGATACCAGAAAGGAAATATCCCGAGAAATGAAGTGGCGAGACGCCCATGAATCATGGGTAATCCATCAATCCAACAACGAACGCAGAGATCAACTCAACAAAGAACGTGGGGAGATTGAGCCTACCAGGGGATCCCTGCAAAGCGAGTTGAGAATCGCTCGGGTCAAGGCTTCATAACCCGAATGGATTGGCGATAAAAGAGTTTTTCGCGATTTTCCGTCGGCAAATCGTCAGACTCATCTTGAACAGAGAGCCGCAATTCGAACTGACCGCTGACTGGAACCGGAGGCATTACCCCGGCAAACGTGATTTTTTCGCCGCTGTACCGCGTTTTTAACTGGGTCGAACCGGCGATCACATCACCTCGCGGATGATTCAAGAGGATCAAATTGGCAGAAACCGAATTTGCCACATCCTCCGGACGCTGCGTCACCTGCATTTCGCCTGAAATCCGTAACGCCTCGCCGATCTTCAAACCTGACTGCGCATCCTGCTGGCTGTTCACTTGAACCACCACATGCTGAAAACGCGAGGAATCGACGGCGGGAGTGGTATTGGGGATACGAGAATTCCACCAAAATCCCATCGCAACCACTGCAGGAGTGGTTAAAGAGAACAATTTAACGAGCAGTGACTTTGGCATTGAAATCGCTCTCAACTGAAAGACAATCGAATCGACTCTGAACAAGAGACTCCAAATCACACGAGGATCGAAGTGATCCCAAAAATCGACAATCGCACAAGCAATAGTACACTTTTTACCGTTGAAACCATCGCTCACCAGCAAAGAAAAGATACAACGTACCACACCTCAAATGCATTACAATATCACAATCCAAGCTTAACTACGAAAAAACTGCAGCTGACCGTAAAACAGCATCAAGACCAACGAGAAACTGTCCCCTGACGGATTTCTGCAGCCTCGATCACCGGAATCCGACTCTGCTGAAACCTCATTCTGAAAAGTCTGGCCGAATTCGGTGTCATCTAGACTCAATGGCGGCTGGTTTGTTATACCTCCCTCACAACTGATCACTGGTGATGTTCCTGACGGTTGCCCCTGCCGGCCGCTTTGATCGCTCAATCGCAAGTCACAGGGAATGATTCCAATCAACGCGACAACGGTTCTTGTCGATTTTGTGATGATCCGCAACCCTGACGAAGCTCAAAATCGGAACCCAGACCGCAATTGGTTTTATTAACGTAATTGGTTTAATTAACGGAAAGCGTGGATTCGGTGGCGACAGATTCAAGCATTTCAGGTGGTACTGGCGTTCAAACGGCAAGCAAACCAACCGAGGGTCGCTGGCAATTGGGTTTGGAATGGCCAGCGGTCATCTGGATCGCATTTCTACACCTGGGAGCACTCGCCGCCCCCTTCTACTTCACTTGGAATGGATTGCTGCTGGCAATATTCCTCAGCTGGGTGACGGGAAGTCTAGGGGTTTGCCTGGGATTTCACAGACTTTTGACGCATTCCAGCTTTGAAACCTACGCTCCACTGCGAGGTTTGTTCGCCTTGTGCGGAACATTGGCTGGCGAAGGCCCCCCGATCATGTGGGTTTCGGCACACCGCAAGCATCACCGCTTCAGCGATCAGGATCAGGACCCCCACTCGCCCCGTCATGGAGCCTGGTGGAGCCATATGTTCTGGATGATGCCACATTTCGGATCACAGCACTGGGCACAACTCTATCGCACTTATGCTCCGGACCTGATGAAAGAGCCGTTCATGCGGTTGTTGAACCGAACGTTTCTGTGGTGGCATTTGTTTCTCGGCGTGATCGTCTTCAGTGTTGGCTGGGGTTGCTGGGATCTGAACACGGGAATCTCGTTCGTCGTCTGGGGAATGTTCGTGCGACTGGTCTATGTGCTGCACATCACTTGGTGTGTCAACTCGGCGTCGCACATGTGGGGCTACAAGAACTACGAGACGCGAGACGACAGCCGAAACCTCTGGTGGGTCGGACTGATCGCATTCGGAGAGGGATGGCACAACAACCATCACGCGTTCCAGCGGATTGCTCAACACGGTCATCGCTGGTGGGAAATTGATGTCACTTACTGGGTGATCGCAATCCTGGAAAAAACCGGGTTGGCTTGGAATGTGGTCCTCATGCCGAAAAACGCGACACCAAAACTCGATGAAGAGGAAGACCGCGTTGCCAGCATGACGCGTTCACAAATACCGTCACAAATCTCGGCATAACCCGCGAAGGTCACTGCGTTTGAGTGACGAGGCCCCGCCCCGTTGGGCGTCACCGAACTCCCAACGCAAGAAATCTCAAAACAACAACAAATCCCCGAACAACAAATCCTCGTACAATCAGTCAGTTGTCACTCAACATCCAGTTCAAAATCTGCTGATCCAGCCAGCCGGGGCCCGTATGGGTGACAAAACCCAGATGGCCTCCATGGCGGGGTGCAGACAAGACGGTCAAGGGTGACAAGTTTGCCTCTTGAAAGGGACGAAACGGAACCACCGGGTCATCCTGGGCAGCGATGATCAGGGTCGGTACTCCGACCCCTGACAAAAACCGAGATGCACTGCAGCGCTGGTAGTAGTCGGCAGCCGAAGCGAAACCGCAAACCGGTGCGGTGAAGGTTTCATCGAATTCCCGCATATTCCGCGGCGGGCGAGAAAACCATCCCTCGGGCACAATCGCGTCTGGACGAACCCGTTGCCGCAGACGGAGATTGTTTAAGCAGGTCTTCGCAAAGTACGCGTCATAAATTCGGGCCCATCCGATTCCGATGTATTTGATGGTGACAGATAGATCGATGGGCGGAGAAACCGCGATAGCTCGGTCGATTTTTGTCTCCGCAGCACGCTCGATTCCGGTTTCTCCTAACAGTTTTAGCAGGACGTTTCCCCCCATCGAAAACCCAACCACCGAAATGGGAGAACCAGGACAACGACGGCAGATCGCGTCCATGGTCGCCTGCAGATCTGCCGACCGACCGCTGTGACCGGGGTATTTTGCCAACGACAGCCCTGTTCCACAGCCTCGCCAGTTGAGTCGAATGGTCCGAACATTTCGCTGAAAAAGAACCCCGGCAATGCGACTCATGTAGGGACTTGCATGCGACCCCGCCAACCCATGCAATAATAATACGACACGATCACCCGCTTTCCATTCCGGGGGACAGTCATCGTGGTAGACCAATCGGTCTCCATCATCAAGCAGAACCTCACCCTGCATCGCGGCGACTGCGGAAAGGGGATCTCGATGACTCGGTCGACCGAAAAGATACGTCCCTGCCAGCGTTTGAATGTGGCCATTCCGAAACAGCCACGGAGGCTGAAACGGATCACTGGGTAATGACAGCGGTACGACGGCAACTTTTGCAGCAGCGGACGGCGTCGCGGACATAGCGATCGGCATCCTCAAAGTGGAATGTGTCTCAATAGTTTTTACGACTTCCACCATACCAATCCATTCGTCACGAAACAATCCGCCATGGAAAGGGGGTGTCTCTTCGCGAGATCAAGTTCTGAACCGAATGAGGCAACACATTGACAAGACATCCAGCAGTGTTGATCGAGTCTTCATCCAGAATCATGAACACGAGAAACGTACCGAACGTTCAACATTCTTCGACAGAGATCGCCACAATTCTCACCTCAGCGAATTGGATTTCCCGCCCTACTCTTTTAGAATCCGATGCTGCTGGGATAGGAATGTTGAGCTCAAACTTCCAGAAAGCCTCTTGATGAAATCTTTATTCGCCGTAATCGGAACTGTGGCGATCCTTGGTCTGGTTGTCGGACTGGGATCGGCGAGACAATTGACAAAAACCAGCGATGATCCGGTTCAAATCGCGATCCTGTCCGAATCGACGTGGGATCATTTTGTCCCTTTGGGAAAGGAGGTCGATGCGATCTACGGTGATTTCGTACTACGCAACCGCCACCTGACCGCAGTCATTGCCCAACCTTTGGCAACACGCCATGCAAACATGACCGTTCGCGATATCGCCGGTGCCGTCATTGACCTGACGGTACAAGGATCCCCCAGCGATCAACTTGCCGCCTTCTATCCCGGCAAAAAAGTTTTCCCTTATCGATCCGCCTCGGCCCGCGACACGGAGGGGAACGAGTTTTCGCTGGACGAACCGCTTTCATCCCGCAAAACCGTGAGACTCGCCCTCAAAGCCGACGGGACCGATGCACGCCCGGAAGCGATCGTGCTGTATGAGTTGAGCCCCGCCGATCGATTCCTCACCGTCATCACCCAATTCACAAATCGGGGACAGCAACCGCAAACGGTGACACTCGAAGATGACTTCCGTGCGGACGGAGGCAAAGAAGAGATGACGCGAACACCGAACGGATCCGTCAATCACTTCTGGCTGGAGGACCACTTCTGGGGACAAGCCTATGGCTTGGATGCTGCCGGCTATTCCCTGCAACTGACCAGTGATCAGCGCCTTACCTCGATCAAATACGCAGCGAAAAACGGGACCGCCGAAATCACGTTGCAACCCGGTGACTCGTTCCAATTCCAGCGTCGAATTTATCCTGGCACAGACCTTGTCGATGTCCATGCCATCGCCGCCAATCTGAATCCGGCAAATTCGACCACCCTGCAACTCGCCGTCAAAAATTCGAACCAGCATCCGATTCCCCGCGCACTTTTGGAATTCAAGCTTGGCGGCACCACCTACGGCACCGCTCGGGCTGATGGCGAAGGGAAATTGTCCGTGAGCCTGCCGCAGGGTGAGCTGACCGCTGATATCTTTGCATTTGGACGCCAGATCGCCGCGAACCTCATGGTCCCCGTCAACAATCCCTCGGCGGTGCTCACAGTTGACATGGATCCCGGCCTCATCGCAGCCACGATCACCGATGACCGTGGCCAGTTGATCCCTTGCAAGGTCGAGTTCAGACCGCTGGATCACGAAGCGAAACTCGACTTTGGTCCGGAAACCGCCGAGTTTTCACTCCGCAATCTGGTCTATACGGCCCATGGCAAGTTTCAGCGATCGATCCCGGCTGGCCAGTACTCCGTGGTGATCAGTCACGGCCCCGAATACGATGCGGTCTTTACGGAACTGACGGTTCGGCCAGGCGAGACCGTACCGCTCATCGCGAAGTTAACTCGCACTGTTGCCACACCCGGCTGGGTCAGCAGTGACTTTCATAGCCATAGCAGCCCCTCAGGCGATAACTCGTCGAGTCAGTTGGGCCGGGTCCTGAATCTGGTAGCAGAGCAGATCGAATTCGCCCCCTGTACCGAACATAATCGTGTCAGCACCTACGCCCCTCACATTGATCGACTGGGGGTCCGCTCACAACTGGCAACCGTTTCCGGCATCGAGCTTACCGGATCTCCGCTGCCGCTGAACCATCAAAATGCGTTTCCCATGAAGCTAACGCCAAGAACGCAGGACGGCGGTGGACCTGTCGCCGGCCCGGATCTCGAGTCGCAGATCGAGCGACTCGCCCTGCACGATGACCGCAGCCAAAAACTGATTCAAGTCAATCACCCGGAAATGGGCTGGATGTTCTACGATAAAGATGGCGACAGTCAGCCCGACAACGGGTTTGAACGGGCCTTTCCCTTCATCGACGTGATCGAGATCCACCCGTTGGACCGCGTGCTGACTCTCAACCCGATCATCGAGTCGAACGGCAAGAAATCCCCCAACACCCTGTTTAATTGGCTGCAGCTCCTCAACCAGGGGTTTCGAATTTACGGCGTTGTGAATACCGACTCGCACTACAACTATCATGGTTCGGGCTGGCTGAGAAATTGGATTCAATCGTCCACCGATGACCCGGAAAAAATCGATCCGATCGAGATGGTTCGGGCTGCGGAACAGGGTCGACTGGTGATGTCGAACGGCCCTTACCTGGAAGTGACCGCACAGGAAACCGGCAAATCCGAACTGTGTATTGCGGGTCAGGACCTGAAAGCCCTTACCGGAAAAGTGACACTGAAAGTCCGCGTACAGTGCCCGAACTGGCTTGATGTCGATCGTCTGCTTGTGATCGTCAATGGACGGGTCGACGCCACGCACAGCTATTCGCGTGCGAACAATCCAGACCTCTTTCGCAGTGGCGTGGTCAAGTTTGAAAAAACGCTCGAACTCGAACTGAAATCCGATGCACACCTGATTATCGCGACGGGCCATTCCACCAAAAATCTGACCGCCATTTATGGATCAGAAGCGGGTAACGCCCACCCTGCGGCAGTCACAAATCCAATCTTTGTTGACATCAATGGCGACGGATTCCAACCGAACAAAGATACACTGGATGTTCCCCTCCCCACGAAATTGGTACGGTAATTCTCCTGATTTTTCAGCCATTCGTATCACAACCAGCAGGAGGCTTCGATGACGACCTGGATCGCTCTTTTTCCACAAGGACAACGCGGTTACCGCGCTTCTGCCCTTCGACTGGCAATCCTTTGTTGCCTGATCACCGCCACCGGCCGCATGGGATGGGGACAGTCCCAACAATCCGGAAAGGACTGGCCGCAATTTCTCGGGCCCCAGCGAAACGGCATCTCGGACGAAACCGGACTGCTCAACAGCTGGCCCGACGATGGCCCCAAAGAGCTCTGGCGAGTACCGGGAGGTGTTGGCATGTCAGGAATCGTGGTCAGTCGTGGCCGGATGGTGACACTGCTGCAAAAGGACGGGGAACAGCGACTCGTCTCGCTCGATGCCCTGACCGGTGCGACCATATGGGAAATAGGACTTGCCCCGGAATACCGCAACGGGATGGGAAACGGCCCTCGAGCGACTCCGACGATTGCTGGTGACCTGATCCTCGCGTATACCGGCGAAGGGATTTTGAGTGCAGTCAATTTCCAGACGGGCAAACAAATTTGGAGCCATTCTGTCGTTGAGGATCTCCAGGGACGTGTCGCCGAATATGGCATGGCCAGCTCACCCCTCGTCAGCGGTAAGCTGGTCATCGTGACCGTAGGAGCCCCCAACGCCACGGTGGCGGCCTACGAAACCACGACTGGTAAACTGGCCTGGACTGCGGGTGATGACCCCGCTGGCTATTCCTCGCCCGCAGTACTAAATCTGTGTGGGAAATCGCAACTGGTGGTCTATTCAGGTGCGTCCGTCCTGGGCCTGAGTCCCGAACAGGGGGAGGTGCTGTGGCGACATCCCTATGAAACCAGCTTTGATTGCAATATCGCGACCCCGCTCGCTTTCAAAGATCAGATCTTTGTCTCGTCCGGCGAAAATCATGGAAGTGTTCTGCTGGGACTGCAGCGAAAAGAGAATCAATACGCTGTCACCGAAATCTGGAAATCACAGGGGACCAAGAGTGTTCTCCGCAACGAGTGGCAAACATCGATCTTGCATGAGGGGCATCTGTATGGCTTTGACAATGTCGGAGCGGCAGGCCCCGTGTCACATCTGACCTGTATCAATGCGTCCACAGGGGAACGCGTCTGGCAACAACTTCGATTTGGCAAGGGAAATCTGATTGCGGCCGACGGAAAGCTCTTCATGACGACCGTCAACGGTGAACTGGTCGTGGCGCGCATGCGATCGACAGGATACGAAGAAGTGGGGCGGGGACAAGTTCTGGGCTCGACCCGTCAAGCCCCGACCCTGGCGA
>Ga0209500_10000991_pt1 | contig 22472 bp, 29 predicted proteins | sample S_140212_EF_Meta_FD_187323 | JGI IMG/M metagenome (GOLD analysis project Ga0209500, IMG submission 187323) | Freshwater microbial communities from Lake Simoncouche, Canada to study carbon cycling - S_140212_EF_MetaG (SPAdes) (version 2) | ecosystem: Environmental > Aquatic > Freshwater > Lake ...
CTGCGTGGATGATATCCATTGGCTGTTCCATCACCATGTCAATCACAGTGCCTGATCCGCCGTGGCTGGTGCTGTACCCAATCTGGATTGCAGGCTGTGCCATGTATGCCTGGGCAGCGTGGAGTCGTCGATCCTTCGGCATGCTGGTCAACTATCTGCTGCTGGTCACCATTGACTCCGTTGGCATGTTTCGACTGTTGTTATCTTGATAGTTTGATCGTTATCGACTCAGCACTGCATAGTGATTGCCACGTGGCAATCACTGCCCATATAATAGCCCAGTCCTGCGGCTGTAAATATTTGTATGGCACGCAAACAACCGCAATTTCAACCGGTGCATCTACAGCACAGTCTGGATCGCTGGTTCACAGATCGTCAGCGAGTGTTTGTGTATCACTACATCAGCCAACCCGAAATAGATCCTGAGTGGAAGGATCTCACCACCACAGGATGTCGCTACAGAGGTTGGGCCATACTGAGCAACTTCCATCGCGGTGAGATCTGGACCTATCCCACACAGAAACATCTCATGATGGTGCAGATGTTGGTCACTCGAGACATGCTGATCACCACAGCAGATTGGCAACGACTGAAACGAGAGAGCCAGCAGAGGAATCGTCGCTGGGAACAGGAGATACGGTCTTTGATCCGGAAACACGGCGAAACCTACACTTGGTGGGGCGAAGAACGATAGTTCCAATATTATTTGTATTGATTTCTATTAATTATAAATATTTAAAACAACGCCGATTTATAAATCGACGTCGGTAAAACAGTGACGCTTTGGATAGATCCATTTACTAACCATAATAGGTATAGAACGCCGCACCGTATGTAGAGTTGACAGCCTACTAGTAAATTATATAACATTGTAATAAACAATTAACTATAGGAGTCTCTATGTTTAAAAAAATATTAACATTGATAGCAATATCAATATTTTTCTACTCAAGTTCATCATTAGCTCAACCCAACACTCTCACAATTTATATTCCATTTGCTGGGGGTTCTACCACAGATATAACCTGCAGAGTGTTATTTGAAAATTATGGCAAAGATCACAAAACAACAGTATCATTTTTAAATCACCCAGGCAGCAATCAAATTATGGGTCATAGAGAATTTATACAAAGTACCGAATCAGCATTGATGTGTGGCGGCAACGGTATTGTTTTTAATCAAGTATATCATAAAGATACAGCACCAGCATTATCAACAATAAAACCCGTAACTGATGTATTAAAATTAACTCATTTTATTTTGTCACCAGCATCGGGTCCTAATACTTTTGCAGGAGTAATAGAAAAAGCACGCAGAGAAAATAAATCAGTAATAATAGGTGCTCCTACACTAACTGCTAGTTTAGTACTTTCGCACCCTCTAGATCGATTAGGAGTAAAATATCAAGTGATATTATATAAAACACCCCAAGAAGCAATTGTTAGTTTAAAAGACGGATCATTAAACATGTATATTGATGGTGGTAGTATTAAACAAACAGGCAACATTGAAGGCATACAAGAAATCGCTCACGCCAGCATATCCGGAGACAAAAGCAAAACCGAAAATTTAATTAAACGCTGGCCAGAGATAGAAAATATTGCTAGCATGACTATTATCTATGCTCGAGCAAATGTTAGTGATATTGAAGTAGAACGATTAAGCAGCAATATCAGACAAACTATGTCTAGTCCTGCTATGAAAGAATATTTTAATAAAACTGTTCCTTTCCATAATATAGTTCCAACAACTCCGCAACAATCACAGGAAAAAATTAAAAGATTATTAAAATTTTTAAATGAGAAACAATAAATTAGGATACTATCAAGTAGGGTTAGAATACTTTGAACACAAAGTTCCAGCCCTACTTCGAGCTACAGAAACAGGCCTTCACCCCAAATGGAATTTTAATAAAGAATTATTTGATAGTGTTAATTGGAAACAAGAACCGCATGAGTCGCTGTGGGAATTGTATATCAAACGAGCTCAACAATTGCGAGAAAAATATGATTATTTGATATTGGGTTACAGTGGCGGCAGTGATAGTAAAAATATCCTTGATGTATTTTTACAAAACGGAATTAAAATTGACGAAATTGTATCTAAATTTTCTATCAAAGGTATGGGCAAAGATTATATCCCTACAAAAGAAAATTTAAATTATGATTTTAATATGCCTGCAGAATGGGAATTTACTGCCAAAAAAGATTTCCAATGGTTAGCAGAACATCATCCCGAAATTAAACTTACTTTTTATGATTGGTTTGAAAATCCCAACTTAATGTTAGCAGACGATTGGTACAAGGATAGAAATTTTATGTTTTGTCCATTTGTTGAACAACGTCATGGCATAGATATGATAGACAGCATTTACAAACATAATAATGTTGGTTATATCTTAGGAATTGATAAACCTAAGGTTATTATTAGAGATAACAAGTACTACCTTATCTTTCTAGATGTTGTTGCCTACGGTATGACTCCAGAACGTACTGTAGTAGGTAACGCTACTATAGAATATTTTTATTGGGCACCGGAAGCAGAAGCTGTTTTAAGAAAACAAGCACATATGATCAAAAAATATTTTGAACAACACCCTCAATTAAACGAATATATGTTATGGCCGCCTAAAGCAGGAATTCCTCGAGATCCATACGAAAACATTGTTAGAAGTTTAATATACCCAACTTGGGAAATAGATCGTTTTCAGTGTGCCAAGAGCACAGATAGTATTGTCAGCACCGATCGAGGTATATTGGAAGAAAGACCGGAATTAAAAAAGAAACACACAGAAGGAATGAATAAATTACGTAGTATGATTAACACTCGTTTTCATTCAGCTAATGGAAATTTTGTAGGGATGATCAGTCCTTTTTATGAATTATGATTAATACAGTAACTATTGTCGGAGGAGGATTTGCAGGATGGTACACAGCAGCAGTTCTACAATACAGATGTCCTGATTTAAAAATTACTGTTATTGAAAGTCCAACAATCAGCAGATTACGTGTAGGAGAAAGTTTAGGCTTTGATTGTATTTTTGCCTGGAAAAATCTTTTAGGATTAGAAGCAGACGATGTTATGATGCGTCAAACCGGAGCAATATACAAATACGGAGTATTAAATTACGGATTTTTTAATGACAACGAAATAGTAGCAGGAGGCAAATTTTTTAATATTAAAATTAAAAGTCTTACCAATTTTTATAATAAATTTGAATATAAAGATTTTTATGAACCATGGAACAAAAAAGAAGACGATGTTGGCATATTAGATGCATGGTTGTTTATTAATCGCAACAATAAAAAAACTTATAATGATTTAATTGTAGAATGTAGCGATAGCTCGTTATTTGTTAAAGAACCAGTTGTTCCTTATAATCAAGATAACACAAACATACTTCGACAGGATGACGGGTACGCTTATCATACAGATGCTGAAGAATGGGTATCTTTTTTTAAATCATTAGTAAAAAGTCGCGGCAAAATAATAAATCTAGTCGATACAGTAATTAATGTTGAATTAAATCAAGAAAAAGAAATTGTTGGATTAATTTTAGAAAAAAGTCAACAAAAAATTACATCAGATCTTTATATTGATTGTTCAGGATTTAATAGAGTAATTGGCAAACATGTCATTAATAACAGCTGGCAAGATCGACCCAATAATAACAATGCAGCTTATGTATGTCCAAGCCGATACACAGATCCTCATAAAGAAATGACCTGTGGTACTATAACACACGGGGAAGAGTATGGCTGGCGTTTTCAAGTTAATTTATATCATAGACGAGGTAATGGTTATATATTCAATACCGATTGGTTTGATGCAGATAAAGTTAAAAAGAGACTTGAACAAGTAGTCGAAGGAACGCAACTAGCAGATTGCAAACTTATTAAATGGAAACCAGGATTTTATAGTAAAACCTGGAATAAAAACTGTATTCTCATGGGAGTGGCTGCTGGTTTTATCGATCCATGGGACGCACCTACATTTAGTGAACATACCAAAAGTTTGGAAGATTTTATAAAAGGATATCAAGCATATCGCAACAAAAAATTTAATCTTAAGCAATTTAAGAATATGTTTAATCTTGCACGTAGTAAAGAAATAGAAGAACGACATTTACGTTTACAATGTAGTCATGGATTAAGTAACCGTTCTGGCCCGTATTGGGAAAAAAAAAGAAACATTAATCAAAACGCAATAAAAGATATTGAAGATGTTATATTGCAAAGAAAACATAATATAACAAGTCGTTTGAATTATTATTGGGAACATGTCTATGTTAAAATAGCTGTGCAAACAAAACAAAACATGAGCCATTGGAATTTCCCTCAAATTTCAGATACCGAGATTGAAATGGCAAAAGCATATTTTGCCTATAATAGAGCTCGTAATAAATATATTAATCAACAACAATGGCCGAATGCATACGAATGGTTAAAAAAAAATAAATTTCAGAATGCAACCAGCCAAGAAATATTAGAGGAGTTTCAAAATAGACAATGAAATTAACAGATTTTATTAATGGATTTAGATACCAAAATTTTAGACATCATCGTCGTGCCTGTGTAGTATGTGGAGAAGATCGTGTAATTGATGTTCATCATTTAAATTATGATGAACTCGACCACAATGAAGAAAATATAGTGCCGCTATGTCCTACACATCATAGATATATTCATAGTCGACAACCAGAAGAAACTTTAGCAAAAATTGCCAAATATTTAGAAGAATGGCGAAAAGGTCCTAGATTAACAGGAATAGCCGAACCCAACGTTGATCAGATTGAACGCAAATGTTGTCACTGTGGAGAAGAAAAAATAGTAAGCATCGTTCCTGTAGATGGAAATGAAATGAATGTAAATTTAAAAAATTTAGCGCCGCTTTGCCCAACACATCAAGCTCTATACCAAGGACACACAACACAAAGAAGTCTATTGTATGCTGGTATAGAAGCTCCAGAAGTAGAAGAATCTGTAAAAAATTACATTAAGCGTAAATTTGATTAATAGAAATAGTTGTGTAATTTACTAGTGAAATTTTTAATATTAAATTAATAAAATGAAAGATTTTATAAGCGGATTATTTTTTATCATTATAGGAATATTTTTTGCAAATCTAAGTTCTAATTATAACACTGGCATGTTATCCAATATGGGTTCAGGCTTTTTCCCTACATTATTTTCGTATGTATTAATAATATTAGGACTAATAGTTATAATATTAAGATTTAAAAATGGACGTAATTAATTATTTAATACTAGGTTTTGAAAATTCTTTAACACCCAGCAACCTATATCTATGTTTATTAGGATGTTTAATAGGAACATTGATAGGAGTATTACCTGGCTTAGGCCCCACAACCACGATTAGTTTATTGTTGCCATTAACTTATGGGTTAGGACCAATACCCAGTATTGTGATGTTGGCAGGCATTTATTATGGAGCTCAATACGGAGGATCTACTACAGCTATTTTATTAAAAACCCCCGGAGAAATATCTAGTCTAATGACTTGTATCGACGGTAATCGTATGACACAAAAAGGACAAGCCGGTCTTGCAATTTTTACTGCTGGTATAGCAAGTTTCATTGCTGGAATCGTTACTATTATTCTTGCAGTTTTTTTTAGCATACCATTTAGTGAATTAGCACTTAAATTTGGTCCTGCTGAATTTTGTAGCCTAATATTATTAGGACTAGTTGGAGTTAGTGTGCTAACACAAGGAAACATAATAAAAGGATTAGGCATGGCATGTATTGGAATATTAATAGGAACAATTGGCAGCGATCCTAATACCGGCACCGAACGATTTACATTTAATACTCCAGATTTATTAGACGGTATAGGATTCGTTGTCGTAACAGTTGGTCTTTTTGGAATTGCAGAAAGCATAAAAAATTTAATAGATAATAAAAAACAACAAGCATATAAAGGACAGATTAAAATGTGGCCCACTTGGTTAGACTTAAAAAGAATTATACCAAGCAGCCTACGTGGAACTGCAATAGGATCTATGATTGGATTGATGCCTGGGGGAGGAGCATCGTCTAGTACTTTTGCTGCTTATATGTATGAAAAACGTTTTAACAAAAAGGCCAAACTAGGATCGGGAGCAATAGAAGGAGTTGCTGCACCAGAAGCAGCAAATAATGCATGTGCTCAAACAGGGTTTATTCCTTTATTAATGTTAGGCATTCCAGAAAACAGTGTTATGGCTTTGATGCTAGGAGCATTAATCATCAACGGAGTACATCCGGGACCAAACCTTATGATACAACAACCTGAAATATTTTGGGGAATTACAACTAGCATGATTATTGGTAATTTATTTCTTTTACTACTTAACATACCTTTAGTGTCTATATGGGTCAGAATTATTCGTATATCAAAACATATATTGTACCCGATAATATTAGTTTTATGTGTAGTCGGTGTGTATTCTATAAAAAATAATATTAACGATGTTTATATTGCTGTATTCTTTGGATTGTTAGGATTATTTTTTATTTGGTCTAAACTTGAACCTGCACCGTTAATGTTAGGATTGGTATTAGGACCAATGTTAGAAACATATTTTAGAAGACAAATGATACTCTCGCACGGTTCTTGGAAACCATTTATTGATCGTCCGATCAGTGCTATAATTTTAATAATATTATCATCTTTACTAATCTATGGAATATTTAAATTATTTAAAAATACAAATACAAAATAAGATATATTGACAATTTTTTATTACCGTGCTAAAATTATTCACATATGCCATTAATACCAGTAGTAATAGAACAAACATCTAAAGGCGAGCGCAGTTACGACATATTCAGTAGATTACTGAAAGACAGAATTATTGTATTAGAAGGCCCAATCGAAGAGCATTCAGCATCTATAATTTGTGCTCAATTATTATTTTGTGAATCACAAGCACCGGATCGAGATATAACCATTTATATTAACTCACCAGGCGGATTAGTCACAGCAGGTATGGCCATCTACGATACCATGCAGTATATTCGATGTGATGTCCAAACTATCGTTATGGGGCAAGCCTGCTCGATGGGATCATTATTAGCATCAGCTGGAACGAAGGGAAAAAGATTGATACTGCCGCATGCTCGACACATGATACACCAACCACTAGGTGGAGCATCGGGCCAAGCTACAGATGTACAAATACAAGCTAACGAACTATTACGTTGGAAAGACGAGCTAACTCGAGTATACGAAAAACACACAGGCCAACCATTAGAAAAATTACGAGCTGACATGGAGAGAGATAACTTCATGACTGCAGAACAAGCAGTGGCATACGGATTGGCCGACAAAGTTGTTACCAGCAGAGAAGCGGACAATAAATAGGCAAAAATGCCTAATAGCAAAATATTCTGTAATATTCCATGGTTCGAACTGAACATCAATAACGACGGTAGTTTCGATCTTTGTGGTTGTCAAAACGACAAGATAATAGGTACTCCTTTAGGACAAGTGTGGAACATTAAGAAAATGTCTATTGAAGAGTATTGGAATAGTTCTCGCATGCGTGAAGCAAGATTGAAAAAATTAGGAGAAATACCTGATGCTATGTGTCGTATGTGTCAACTCAAAGATGAGTTAGGATATGAAAGTCCTCGAAGAAAAGAAAATATGAAATCTCTAGTATTCCTAGATTCATTTGAGAGGAGTTATCACCAGAGTCCAAATCTATCTCGTTTTCACTATAGTGAAAACAATCAAGGACTGACCGAAACTACAGTACATAGTCTACATATTAATCTAGGAGACCGATGCAACTTTGCCTGTAGAATGTGCAATCCATGGGCCAGTACACCTTTACAAAGAGAATGGAAAGAGCTAGGATGGGTAGAACCAAATACTAATTTTGATCACTGGTCAGACGATCCTACAGGCTGGGCAAACTTTATGGGATATTTAGAAAGACATCCAGGCTCTATTCGAGTGATGCACATAATAGGAGGCGAAGTAGCATTTATACCTAAATTTGATTTTCTTTTAAATTACCTAGTAGAAAAAGACATAGCAAAAAATATTAATTTTAGTTTTACAATCAATGGTAGTGTGGATTATACAAAATATTTTGATAGATTAGAAAAATTTAAAAGGACCGAAATAGGTATCAGTATAGAAAGCATAGAACCAATTGGAGATTACATTAGACAAACAGGGAGAATAAAAAATATTATGTCCAATATAGAAAAATTAAAAAAAGAAAGACCCAATAATATGTCTCTAGCTATAAGAACTGTGCCGAGTATATTAAGTCTACCAACCTATGCAAGTCTAATCAAATGGTGTTATCAGTTAGGCATACCAATTGATAATAGTATGCTGGTCAATCCTTTATGGCAACAGGCCAAATTATTGCCAGACAATCTTAAACAAAAAGTAATAGAAGAAGTATCTGCAGTACTCAATACACTACCTAAAACAGAAAATAAAGAATTTAATAATCAAAAAGATCCGCACAAGATAGATGTTAGCATAAGAAACGAATGTGAATCCATTATTGGATTAGCAAAAGTACCAACACCCACAGATGCAGAACAATTAAGAAAAACCTGTGCAGAAAAATTAAATCAGTGGGACAAACTTAAAAAAATAAATCTAAAAGATTACTCTGTAGAACTCTACGAGTTTCTATCAGCATATGGGTACGAAGGACACATCAATGCGTGATGTTAAACTAGCACTTGAATTAGAACCAAAATTTTGGGCAGAGAAACCCAAAGTTAAAATAGAATTCAACCAACAGGTTTTATTTGAAAATTATCTAGAAGAAACTAAAAAATTTAATTGGACATTGCCTGCAAAAGATATTAATAGATTAAGTGTATTCTTTCTTAATAAAAACGAACGAGACACTGTGGGAAACAAAGACAAAGCCTTAATAATTAAAAGCGTTGGAGTAGAAGGTTTTTATTATTCCAGTTTTATGTTACAGAGCAAATATTGCCCAACATACACAAAAGGTTATTATCAATATGCAAAAGAAAACAACCTATCAACAGATCCTATAATTAATTCAAACTACTTGGGTTTTAATGGCGAGTGGTATTTGGAATTTACTTGGCCGATATACCAATGGATATTTGAAACAGAAACCAAAGGCATGGGCTGGATATACGAGAAGAATATATGATAGATATAAGAGAAGCAACCAAAGAACAGCATCGCCGAGCTGAACAACAAGGGTTTGTAAAAACATTAATGTCTGGAGAAATACATCCAAGACTATATGCCACATTCCTTTATAATCTATCACACTGTTATGCTGCTCTAGAAAAATGGTCGCAGTACCAAGGATTGTTAGATCGTCTACCAGATATCGCAAGAGCAGAAAAATTAGCCTATGATTGTCAAGACCTTTGGGTACGTATAACTCCTCAACCAGAAATAACAGATAGCACAAAGAGATACATTGAACACATTGATAGTATTAGGAGAGAACCAGCAAAATTGTTTGCTCATGTATATGTAAGATATCTAGGAGATCTATACGGAGGACAGATGATAAAAACAAAGACGCCTGGGGACAATACCTATTTGAATTTTAATAATACTAAAGAATTAATACAAGTGATCAGAGAAACAATCAACAGTTACACCGAAACAGATGCCGACGCTGTGATTGCAGAAGCAAAACTTTGTTTTGAATATGCCACAGAACTATTCAAGGAGATGCATGATTTGGAAAAAACTTATACAATGCAAAAATAATATTGTTGATATATTGAATCAACATTGCGAAGAATATCACGAACCTGGTATGGAGAGGTTTAACAACAGCAAGTATGGTTGGACCAATCGCACCTGGAGAAGCAATAGTTTGAGGAGAGCTCACGTGGAAGTGGTAGATGCTAGAGAGAGCAAGAAATTGTGGATCATACACGTGTGTATGTTTCCTGTGTTGCATAACAGTGGACCGATCTATGGGTTTGATATTGTAGCAGGACAAAACAAAGTAACAGGAGCATTTCATGACATATCATCACTGAAAAGAAAAGAACATCCTCTGACTCAGTGGTTTATAGACTATACCAAATCTTATAAACCTAACAAAGAAAGAGAGTTACCAGAGTGGGCCAAGAACATATTCAGTGATGGCATGATAGCTGCTGGTAACATACAAGAAGAAAAAGAGCTGGATCAGGTGTGTGACATGGCCGAATACACCCTAAAACATTACCTAGAACGATTGGGAGATTACAATGGAGATAATCGATTAGATGAAATAAAAGAAGGACAGAATTATTATTGTGAGCAGCAGCAGAGAAACCCCCATGTGCCACGAGCCATGTTGTCACTAGGATTACCAGAAAACGATGTTAAAGTATTTCTTGCAGACAACCTGTTTCCCAAAGTATAATACAGTAATGAAAAAGATATTATTGGTAATGTTATTTCTGTCTGCCGTTGCACAAGCAGATGAAAAGAAAATAGCAGATCTAGAAAAAAGAATTCAAAATTTAGAATCTAATAAAATTGATTTACCTCGAGGTTTATTCATTCACGGTAATGTAGAAGCCTATTATGATGACAGAGCATACGATACTGGGGCAGATTCTAGAGCAGAATTGCAAATAGGCATACAACAATCTTTGAATAACAAATACGTTAATTGGATTGGTGCCACGTCTTTATACGATACTCATTACTCAAAAGATAGAACACTAGATAATACACTTACAGAAAAACAAATAGGCATAGGCGGAGATTATTATAGATTGTATCTAGGAGAAACCGATGCTCAACGGTTAGGCTTTGCAAAAACCCCTAAGATCGGAGCACCTGTAATTATTACACAAACAAATTCTAGAATTGATAGTAATGAAAAGGCAGTGCTAGCAATAGGAGGATTTGAATGGGACAATGAATTTGATTTTGATTCTTATCGTTTGAAGAAAGATATCCCTTTTGGTGTTGTGTTTGGGTATGATAATCTTTATAATACTCTTTATTCATCAGCGACTGTGGGTGTGTTTGGATTGTTTGATTTGTCTTACATGAGAATAGATTCTCCAGCTACTGCAGGAGTGTACACAACTGATAAACATCAAGAAGGCATAGCAATTGGTGGTTCTTTATATCGTTGGAATATTCCTTTGATTTGGGGAGTAGAAGTTTGGAATGACAAAGATACCGGCAGAGCATCCAAAGATAGAATAGACATTGGCGGTCTTTATAGTTTAAATGAAAATCTTTATGTCACTGCTCACAGAACTGAGCACGACGACTTAGGATACACCGGTAATTATTATGGTGTTGTATATCAGATACTAACAGAAAATGACAAGCATAAAAGACCAGATAAAAGAGCTGGTTTAGAGTTTGGATTATATCTACACGACTCGGAAAAAACTTCTGTATACACAGGCGCACACACAGATTATGGCAGCCAAATAATAGGCTCAATTCGTTATAAATTCTAATTATTTTTTCATAAATACTTTTATGTTTTACTTTTGGCACACATTACTAGTAGCAGCTTTCGTAGCAATGGCATTTGGACTAGGATTCAAACTAGGACAAAAGAAACTGTCTAATAAAAAAATCAAATTTTAATCATGAAAATTTTGTTGAACATCGTTGTTGTTATTTTATTAACAACAATTGCTGTTGCTCAAACAACTGCTCCATCGGCCCCGGTAACATGTGCCGCATTGATCAAGCAGTTTGATGACAAGACAAAAATTATTCAACCCACAGAAGAAGGCAAAAAATTAAGAGATCAAGCAGAAGCTGATAAAAAAGACAACAAAGAAGAAGACTGCAACAAAAATATAAAAGCAGCCATTAAAACTTTAAAAAAATAGTTTAGGATTACTGCCGGGAGATATCCCCCGACAGTAAATGCTCTTTATTTTTTCTTGAACCAATTAAGTGGATTGATTTTTTCGCTAAGGTTTTCAACTTTCTCGTTGACATACCAACCTGCAGCAAAACCTAGAATGAACGCTATTGTTAACATATAGTTTCTCCTTGTTATTATATTTATAGAGTGTTACAATATTACTAAATTATTAATGTATCAACCTTTTATAGAAACAAAATACTTTACCTTAGCTAAAGAAGGATGGAGAGATCTAGAAAGTGCTCTATGTCTATGGCATTTATATAAAAACTTACCTCTAGTAAGTTATTTTGAAATTGGTTGTCATAACGGCCACAGTGCCTCAATATTTGTAGAAGCACAGCCTGCTTCACAAATAACCTTAATTGATCCACAAGAAAAAGATTTATTGTATCAAAGCATGTGGAGATTATGGCCTAAGCATCCAGTTAAGCATATTCGCAAATCAAGTTGGCAATTAAAATTAGAAGAAATACCTAGTAATCTTGGAGTAGTTCTTATTGACGGGGATGACAAAATACCCACCTGCGAAATGGATTGTAGATTTATTTTGCCACACATGAATCACAATGCATTGATAGTGTTAGATGATTTTAGCAGCAACGATTATACCAAACCAAATAGATTTTTAGATGAACACGGATTTAAGCCAAAGTACCGAGGAGCATGGACAGAGATATGGGCAAGAGGACAAATACCAGAAGTAGACCAATATATAATAAAAGATGCAGAAAAATTAAAAATAAAAATAACAGAAATCAAATATCCATACACTCAGCATGTAATCAAACAGTTAGGTACTTGGGCAGGATTAGAAAGAAAATAAGATGTTTAGTAAGAGAAAGAAATTCAAAAATAAAAAAAAGTTTAATAACAAAAACAACCACGGTAATTCAACATTCGATTCTAAATTGCATCATCGCAGCAATCACAGTTCTGGTTATGGCATGAAGCACGGAGTAGAGCAAAATCCTGCAGAATTACACGGCAGCCAGTTGCAAGGCATGCTGGATAAATGGAATAGTAAAAATTAAAACTTTAAACTGCCTAACGCTCTACCAATAACTTCTATAGGATTTTTTGGATCAGAGGTATTGTTAGTTTTTGATGTGTCTGTAGAAGCACAACCAAGTATTAAAAATAAAGATAATAAAATTAATATTTTTTTCATAGGTGTTATTTAATATATTATTATGAAAAGCCAATTGACGCAACCACAAAAATACCATACAATAAATATTGAAAATAAACAAAATAAATGACTCCACTATTAAGTTCCGCATTTGTAATATTCCGAGAAGGATTCGAAACATGGTTAATTGTGGTACTAGCATTGGCTACAACTAGTGGTAATTCTGCACAAACACGAGCCATATGGCTCAGCATTATAGTGGGTTTTTTAGCCACCTTATTATTGGGTGCTTCAACTATAGCTTGGCTGGGTTCTGGCTTAAATTTAGAGCGCTTTGAAGCTTTAATCGCCATATTAACTGGTGCTTTATTGGCTTGGGTAGCATGGTTTTGTCATGGTGCTGCACAGCACGTAAAAGACCTACCCAAAACCAGTGTATTAGCATTGGGCACAGCAGTGTTCTTTATAATCTTTAGAGAGGGCGTAGAAGTACTGCTATTTTTAACAGGCATATATGTTAAAGATCCTAATCTCAGTTTGATAGGTTTGGGCATTTTGGTGGGTTTGGTACTTTTGGTAATAGCTATTAAGGCTGCAGACTACCAGATCAAGAAACTGCCAGTACGAAAAATATTCTTTTATAGCCGTTGGCTATTTTCAATTCTTGCTGTATACTTTCTATATACGGGCATCCATGAATTATTGGAGCACGGGTTTTAAGCCCCTATAGCTCAGTCAGTAGAGCAACACCATGGTAAGGTGGAGGTCGTCAGTGCAATTCCGGCTAGGGGCACCAAAACACAGTGAGGATTGAATCCCCTCCACTGGTACCAATAAAATAAAGAATTGCTTAACAAGGACAAATAAGTATTATTGTGCTGAAGAATATTACACTATTAGAAAAAATTAAACCGATCGAATCAATGGGTTATCTACATGATAACAGTAATTTTCGTGAATATTTAAAAGTGTTATCTCCGTTTTTTAAAATCGATGATTATGCTACAGTTTCTAATAACGATAAACGTACATTCTTTTATAATTTGCTATATGTTGCACAACGTGATTTAAGTTTGGCACATTGCATACAGCATAATCAACTTAGCCGCATTGCAATAACATGCGGATTGGATGGTCCTGCAAAAGACATTATATCGGGTAGTTACAGCGATATTGTTTGTAGTTATTCGTCGCATCGTGCAATGGATAATATCATGTACGATCCCGTAACAAACAGATTGTTGCCCGGAACCAAGGGTTGGTTAAGTAATTTAAAATCAGCAGATATTTGCTGTATAGAAGTACCAGAAGTCACTGATGAAGTATTTTCTTATGCACATAGAAAATTAACCGAAGACATGCCTGGTATCTATACATTATTTTTAGATTTAAGAAAAATTAAACATACTAGGACAGACGGAACAGCAAGCCCAACAGCCGCTGGTATGAAAGGTGCAGCTCCGGGTACACTAACATTGTTAGAACCTGTCAAAGTTGGCACGGACGTTTGTTATATGTTAAAAAAAGATCCTAAATTAGACTTATCATATCCATTTTTCTCTTATGGTGGACAATGTTGGTCCACTGTACACTTGGGTGTTATATTAGGATTGTATAAAGAATTAATGAAGTGCCCAGAAGTTAACGACCCAACATTATCTCATAGATTAAAAACAATAGAAATAGATATTTCTTCATTGAAAATTATTTGGGAAGACAGCCTAAACAATATTGCACTTGATTCAAGGTCCGGCATTGAAAGCAATCCGGTTATGCCTCTGAGTCAAATTAATTTTGTACGTAATACACAATATGCGGCAAGTAAAAAGTTGTTGTTAGATCTAATACACTTTGTATTAGAAGTAGGATTAAATCAGTTTATTGACGACAATACACCTCAGTGGACACGATTTAACGATGCACTTAGCTATGTTACACATATGGCCTCGCTCTATAGATGTAACAATAGATACTCGTTGTACAATAAATTTTAAATTTCAAACAATTCCAAGGTAGCACAGCGGTAGTGCAGAAGACTATTAATCTTTTGTTTGCAGTTTCAATCCCGCTATCCTCCACCAACTTACATTACAAATAGATGTTTGTATTTTTCGTATAATTCTATTTTATAGATAGAATTAGAAAAAAAAGGAGATACTGATAATAATGGTTTCTCTAAATTTTCTGTTATGAATAGTGGATTATTAACTATTATTTTTTTTACTTGTTTACTATAGGTAAGATCTAATGTAGCACTATTTTCTTTGCATTTGTATCTATAATAATCTTTATTTTTATCAAATTTATATATAATTTCTTTAGCTGGCCACTTATATGTATTCCATTGATCTTTTTTAATTATATTTTCAACATTATGCCATGCCCATGTTTCTATTTCTGTACTCTCGTAAAAAGGAACTAAATTTAAATGCGAATCATAATGTATATAATGTGGCAATGTTGCCTTACTTTGAGATTTGCAAAGTAAATAAAACCACCAACGAGCGTCAAATAAAGTTATAATAGATCTTCCTGCTATTGACATAAATTTTTCTGCAAAATTTAAAAAATCTGTATCATTAGTTTTAGTTTCAAACCACTGCTGCCATGGTTTATAAACATATTCGTTAATTGGCATTGTAAGAAAAAGACTATTGTCTAAAGCTGCCCATATAGTATCTCCACAATCACCTGAAATATTTGTACCTTCAGAAGTTAAAGTATTAAATTCAGTATTAGTTAATAAATTTGGTTTAATTATATTTTCATAAAAATATTGATTTTCTATAACACTACCAACAGTATGATGAACTACAATATCTTTGTAATTTACACGTTTCATGAAACTTATTAACACTAAAGTACTATCTATACCTCCACTCCAGTATATGTTATATGGTGCAGGATTTTGAGAAATTATTTTTTCAACTCTAATGTTACATGCAGTTTCTAAATCTATATTTGCTGTAGTAATATCTGGTTTTTTCCATTTATTTCTTATATGTAATTTAAAAGGATATTTTGTGTTCTCACTACGATCAATAATGTCTCCCCATGGATAAGAGCTAAACATTGTGTTTAATCTATAAAGATTATATAAATCATTAAACCCATGATAGTTATATTTTCCTTTAACAATAATGTTATGGCAAGTTAATACATTAGAAAAATTTTTAGAATCGAAAGATTGTATACCTGTACTAATATTCATATGTTAAAATTAAAAAATTTTATAATGATTTAATAATTTTTTACATTGTCCTTGAACGTCACCAAAAGTATCTTCTAAAATTTTTAAATCTATTTCTTTTTCTAAAAATTGATATCTATTAAATTTTTTATAAATTTCATTTTCGTATAGAGTTAGACTTTCTAAAATAGATAATATTTCATAATTTTGAAATTTATTTTTAACATATTTTTCTATTATAGACGATCTATAATTTTTCATATCGTTGTTAAATTTATTTAAAAACTGAAATGCTTTAATTTTACTTTTTAAATTCATAACTAAATGTTAATAATTTTTCATTTTTTTTAAATTTTCTTTGAACAACTCTGTTTGCATTCCTGTAATACTAACGCTCATTCTAGGAGTTAAACCGCAGTTAGCCATAGCATGAGGCATGCCATACGGCCAATAAACTATATCTCCTTTTTTCCATTCTACATATGTACTTTTGCCAAACATCATAACCTGTCCCCAATCCCAATCTTCTAACGCTATCATTAGACGACGTATGTTGTTATCATGTCCAACTTTTTCATCTGGAATATTGTGTGCAATTGGAGGTAAAAATTTATGAGCAGGATGAAAAATATCCACATGCCAAAAAGTCATTTCTCCTGGAAATTGTACGTGCCATCGAGCAAGAGGATATTCTAATCCTAATTTTTCTGCAATTTTATAAAAAATACTTTTAGAATCTGCATTATTAGTTCGATACATAGGAGCATCATCTTTGTATCCAGCACGTTTTTTATCATTAGCCTGTGCTGCCATCACTGCTTCTGCCCTGGGTCCTAATTCTTTAACACTTTTAGCTACTGCAGCAGGACTTTGATCATTCCAACTATTTTTAATAGTTTCTATATTTTCTTTTAGATATGCGACTTCTGAATCAAAGTTTTCTGTAACTCTTCCCATTATAATATAGGAATCAACATCAGCACGATTTTTATCATAATGATAATAACCAAGATAACGGAAAAACTCTTCTCGAGAATCAAAATCTTTCCATGTTTTTGTTTTGGGTTCTTGCATATACAAAGATATTTAATTTTAATTTTTTTAGAGCACGGTAATCGTGAACCTTAAATATTACAATGAAACACGGTTATTACGCAGACAACAATTTACCCAAGTTTGATTCTGTAGATGGATATAAAACTAACTCATACGGATATCGTTGTCCAGAATTTCGTCCGTTGCCCGATGGCGGAAAGAATGTTGTAGTACTGGGTTGTTCGCACACATTTGGAGAAGGATTAGAACAAAACGAAACATGGATAAGTCAAGTGTCTAAAAAATCAAATAAAATACTGAGATGGTGGAATCTAGCACGTCCAGGCGCCAGTGCTGATCAAATGATAAGAATATTATATGGCACAGAAAAAGTAATATTTCCTAAAGTAATTGTTGCTTGTTGGCCTGCATGGAGCAGACGAGAAAGATTAGATGAATTTCCTCAAAGTTTAACCAGCGATAACGAATCATTAAAAACAGAGAACAACCACACAGATCAGCATAACTTTTTAAAAAATGTATTCTTCTTAGAAAAATTTGCAGAAAAGGTAGGAGCCAAAACATTTCATTGTTTTGCACAAGAAGCTTATGACATATACATGGAAGACAATCTAGCAGTTTTAAAGAATTATACCATAAGCAACTGTTGGCCAGAGTGGGATAAACATAAGAAAAGAGAACTACACAATGAACCCAGTCTTGCCAAAGATGGCATACACTACGGAGTAGAACATCATACAGTTTTTGCTAAATTATTCCTACAGAGATTTAATACTAAGCTTCGTTAAAATAAGTCTTATAATTGATATTTCTTAAAGCATCTTGAGAAGAAATAAATTTTTTTAATTCTATATCATTGTTCTTTTTAAAAGAACCGCATTTATTTGCAATAGAAATTAACGATTCATTACCTATATTAGATAATTGTTCTTTTGCAGACACAGTTAATATATTTTCATGTCTAATATCCAACACATCTGGTCTAATACAAAAACCATATGCATGATCTATTTTTTGTTGTGCTGCATAATCAATGATATTTTTTAAATCTCCTACATTTAAAGAGCTTACAGTGGTCCAAAAGTTCAATCTTAAATTAGAATATTTTTCTCGTAGTACAATATATTTTTTTATATTACTATCAAAGTTTTTCCAAAGCACAGGCCATCTCACATAATCATGCACATTGCCCACACCATCAAAACTTAAAGTAACAATTACTCTTATGCCTTGTGATAATAATTCTTCTAGCTCTGCAATAATTTTTGAACCGTTGGTATTGATCCTAACAATTTTTACAGAAGCTGGTAGATTTTTTAATAATTTTTTATAATTAGGACTAGCAGTAGGTTCTCCTCCGTTAACGTCCACTTCGCAAATTCTATCTTGAGGAAAAGTAAAGAATGTTTCGTAGTTGTTGACCTTTTCATAATCTTTAGAAGATAGACTGCCTATTTTGGTACTGAGTCCGCTGTGACAAGTTTGACAAGCACTGTTACAAATATTATCTAGCACTCCTCCAACTATTAGATAATCTTTTTTAATTGCACTTAGTATTCTATCTCGTTCAATCATATTCAAACGTATGCTGGTATTAGTTGCTTCTTCCGTCATTCGACAACGCACACATTCTGCAGGCCATTGCTGATCTTGCATTTTATTTTTTATATTTTTTAACCATAAACTATTCTGCATCTCATCAAAAGAATTAAATTCTTTTGCTCCGGTCATATGACCACATTTGCCAATCTTGCCGTTGTGATTTATTCTAACGAAATGATCGAGTCTAGGACAATGCATATTCAATCTCTGCAACAAGTGATCTTATGTTTATTTTTTTACTAACATAAAAAGTATCAGCAATCTTATACATGTGTCTTTCAAAAAGTAAATTGTCATATTTTAAATCTTCGTATTTAATTTTAGATATTCTTTCTCGTTGCTCGTTGATCATATCTGGTATTGCAGGTTTATTTCTATTTGGAATCCATTCTTTAAGTTCACTTACCCCTCGTAAATCTACCAATCCAGTAAAATATTTTGTAAGATTTTTTAGAAAGAAAAATTGTGGCATAAAATGTTCATTGTGTATTGAATAATTCTCTATACAGTGCAACATGGTATTATAATCTAGATCTTTGTTTTTTCTTCTCTCAAATTCTATAAAACTGTGTACACCAGAAATAAAACGTTCTGCAGGTTCTCGTAAAAACACAGTTATTGTGTCTATATTTTTGAGTTGATCGTTAATCAACCACTTAATGTTTTTTTCTTTTGCATAGGCTTCTATGCTGGACAAACCATTTTTAAATATTGGCAGAACAAACTTACCAGGTAACAATTCTGCAACTTTAATCATATACTTCTCCAAATATTTTTTTACTGTCTAATTTTCTTCTTATGTCTAATTTAGCCAATCCATTGAATGTGTTTTGTAAATTCTTTTCATAAGGTGTATCTAAATATTTTAATAGATTTGAGTAACTGTCTTGTAAAAAATAACCAGGGTTACTCTGTATTCTATCTTTTAATATTTTTTTTGCTTGATCTATTTTTTCTTGTGGCAGATTTAAAATATTTAGATATTCGGGCCCGTACAAAGGACCAATCACAAAAGAGTTTTCATGGAAACCAACATCTTTTAAAAAATCTACACAATTGAACAATTTAATATAATTTAAAACAAAATACAACATATTGAATGAAATTTTATGATTTGTAAACTCTTTTAACTCTTTAAGATTTTTACAAAATGTGTTCCATGATCCTCCATAGCGAATATAATCATATGCTGCTCCTGTAGATTCTACACTCACAATCCAATGTACATTTTTAAATGTTTTAATCATTCTACCCACTTTGGTTTCTACGGCAGATAGATTGGTGTTGACTCTTAGAGTTACATCCGGGTTTTCTTTCATTAACAATTCTAAAAACTCTTGATTCTCATTCATTAATAATGGTTCCCCTCCAGCAAGATACACATTTTTTAAATTTTTAACATTGGCAAAAACATATTCTTTTAATTGTTGTTTCTTTTTTTGACTCATGAGATCTTCTCCACCAATCTCTTTAACCCACATGCTGCTATTGTGAGGTCCACAATACACACAGGCTTGATTGCATTGATTGGACCATCTTAGATCTACTGTGTGCAAATTAAAATTGTTTACAGAATCATACAGAGCAGAATCCACAGACTTTAACTCTTTGAGATAATATATCCTTTGGCTAACAATATCAAAACTGTTTTTATTTTCTTCTAATCGATAGCAGCCTTCACAATTCTTTGGTTTTGTGTTAGATAACATTTGTCGTTTAATTTCGTTGTTCTTTTCTCCATGTACTATTTCTTGTATAGAATTATCTTCAAGATTGCCTATTTTGCTTTTGCTCAACACACAATTTCTTACATCTCCGTTTTGATGCACAATAAATCCTGTCCATGGCAAAGGACAGAAACTTTTATTTTTTATATAATTCTTAGCGTCCATTACAGCTCTAGTTTTGTTTTTCTATATGTTAAGGATATATCTGGTATATGAGAGTTAGGATGAGCAGTAAAAATATCAATAACGGATTTGGTCCAATCATCAACATTATGTTTGTTTTCGTTGTTCCAATCTTTTTGTGTGGCTACTCCGCCTGGACGTATAACGGATATACTGGGCCACACGTTCTTGTGACCCAATTGTTTGGATGCTTCTTCCAATGATAGCTTCTGTATTCTATATAGACTCATAGCAATATCATCCTGTCCGTCTGGAGCAGAATTAATTGGAGATTGAGTCATTGCTGTGCTGATATTCCAAATATATTTCTTTTGTCCTTGCCATCTTTTCCAAACTTCATATAATAATTCTGTTTGTGCGAATGAAGACTGTGCATTGTTTATAAACAGATCACAGGGTTCTATAATGGAAGCAGTGTGTTCAATTCTTCGAATATTCTCTCCTCCACTGCGACTTATACCAATAATTTCGTGTCCACGAGCAGCAAGAGATTTAGAAAAAGATTTACCAATACCACCGGTATGTCCTGTTATAGCGATTTTCATTATCAGTTATTTACAGACAAAAATGTAGCCAATAAATATTTTCAATCATGATACAAACCATAGAGCCTGCTTATCTACCAGCCCAAACTATGAGTATACTGTTGGATTGGAAAGTTACATTGAAATGTAACTATGATTGTTCTTATTGTTCCACAGATTGGGGACACAATAATAAAATACCACATCCTCCTGTGGATGACTGCTTAAAGATGTTGGAGCAGATGTATCGTTATGTGGATGTAATTTCCAAGTATAAAAAAGAAAAATCCAAAACTGCTATAATGAATCTATTGGGCGGAGAGGTTCTATATCACCCCGAAATGGAACGCATTCTAACAGCATCATCGGAACTGTATAAACCCTATCAAGATCGTTGGCATCTCAATAGAAGATTAACCACCAATGCTACCAGTCCTCTGGAAAAATGGAAATATGTTTGTGCTAATATCGAAGGTATCACAGTCAGCTATCATTCTGAAGGACCAGACAAATTAAAACAGAATGTAAAAAATAATTTAATCTACATGAGAGATAATCGTGTAAAATATGACATGGTAGTGCTGATGCACAATCAACCAGAGTATTGGCAAGACTGTGTTGCTTTTATAGAGTGGTGCAAAGAAGAAAAAATAATATTTCGTCCTAAAATACTGGAAGGACCATATTTTTACAATCGAGAACAAGTAGAATACCTAAAAACATTTTATAACATTGATTTAAAAGAAGAAAAACTACAAAAATTATCTGGAGCTGGCCGAGCCTGTTGCGGAGGAAGAAAGATGTGTTTTGATAGAAACATAAAAGAAACACACAACTATTTCCCACAAGAAGTAAACTTCAATGGATGGTACTGCAGTGTGAGTTGGTTCTTTCTTACAGCCAATTCCATGACTCGAGAATTTTATTCCAACAGAGATTGTCACAATACCATAAAAGGCACACTGGGACCATTGGCCACTATGGACAACATGGATGAATATATTAATCAAGTAGACACTATGTTAGCAAAAGGAGAGTTTCCTGTGATACAATGTCGAGCCAATCGTTGTTCTTGTGGATTGTGTGCACCTAAGTCTAGAGATAAAAATACTCTTCGAGAGATAATGAGCACCTATCTAAACGAGCAAGGCATGAAAAACTTTTAATCTTCTAAAAGATACAG
>Ga0209500_10000992_pt1 | contig 22471 bp, 26 predicted proteins | sample S_140212_EF_Meta_FD_187323 | JGI IMG/M metagenome (GOLD analysis project Ga0209500, IMG submission 187323) | Freshwater microbial communities from Lake Simoncouche, Canada to study carbon cycling - S_140212_EF_MetaG (SPAdes) (version 2) | ecosystem: Environmental > Aquatic > Freshwater > Lake ...
GGGCCAGTTCGTGTAGTTGCTCCACTGGTTGCGCAGGTTGATGTCGCTGCGCTGAAACAGGAACATCCACGTGGCCACCATGCCCATCGTGTTCTGCAGCTCCACGCGGTGGCTGCCCGTGATGTTCTTGAAATCCCACTCGTACGCTTCCTTAAGCAGGTACTTCTGCTCCTGCGACGCAAACACGCGCGACTCCTCGGCCGACAGGAAGCAGTACGTGGACAGCAGGTGCACGTCGGCGTTCCAGTCCGTGCGCTTGTCGGCGTAGACGTCGGCTCCAATAATGTCGACCGCGGGCGGCGGCTGCAGGAAGCGGTAAAACTGGTACTCCTGCTCATTGAAGTTGGGCTGAATGAAGGGCGCCTGGGCGACCTCCGCGGGCGTCAGCGGCGTATCGGAGGTAATGGAGTGCGGAGCGTAGTTGATGTCGCGCGTGACAAAGAGCTCGCGCACGGGGCGCATGACCACTTCAATCTGCAGCTCGTTGTACTGCAGCGCCACCAGCGGGAACGCGGTGCGGCTGTTGTTGCAGAACCACGCGTTCAGCGGGATGTAGAGCTTGCGACCGCGAATGGAGGGCTCCGGCCCCTGCTGGCTCGTGTTGTAATACACGCTAGGATACTTGTTTTGGCGCCCCGAAAAGTTGGCGGGGTCGTTCAGCTCCGCGGTGCTGCCGGTCATGGTGTCGTACAGGAAGCGCTTGGTGCCGGTGAGGTCGCGCTGCACCTGCGCCAGCAAGTACTTGCCCGTCATGCGCTGCAGGATTTGGCCGCCCACGGAAAATGTTATTTCCTTGATCATTTGCGTGCCCAGATTTTCAATCCAGCGGAACTCGTAGGGGCGCCAGGCGTCGCCGCACGACAGGGGCGGATAAATCGGGCTCCAAATGGTGGGCAGCGTGACCACGAGGTAGGTGTCCATGAGCAGTTCGGCGTAACGGGGCACGGTGAACGTGAACCGCGATTCCTCGTTCATGCGCAAGTTGCGCAACCCGGTGAAATCAATTCGGAACTTTTGCATGCCGAAGTTGGTGTACTTGGCGTACGTGGTCTTGAAAAACGACTTTTTCGGGTTGGAATTTAGAATGATGTTTTGATTGCCGTACGACACAATGTTTAGTAGGCCGCCCGTCATTTTATATTATATGTAATTGCAACATATAAGTTATTTGCATTTAAATCATTTGTCCCATTCATAATATCCATAATATCCATATATCCATAATATATCCATAATCCATAATAATATCACATTAACATAATAGCGCACATTAATTAAATTAAATGGAAGAAGGAACGGGATCAAAAATTACGAGCATGGCAGAGACGGCATCCGCATTTGCAACCACCGCGCTCGCCACCATTGGGAGCAACCCGTTGCAAACCGGCCTGTCCATTGCGTTGGCAATTGTGTTGGCGGTTGTCATCTGGTACATTGTTTACAAGGTGAACCAAAAACAAAACGAAATTGCCTCCACTTACGTCAATGTGAACCGCGTGGTTAGTCCGCTGAACATGCTGGCAAACCAGGCCGTGGATCCCATGACCATGCCCTTGCGCAATTTTTACATCAAAACGGCATTGAATTGCTGTTGTTTAGGGGAGTGGAAAAACAACTACGTGGACACCGTCGCGCTCCGAAGCGCAATTGCGGACGGCTACCGCTGCCTGGATTTTGAAATTTACAGCGAGGACAACAAACCGGTGGTGGCGGCTTCCACTAAATCCAGTTTCAATTACAAGGAAACCTACAACTCCATTCCATTTTTGGAGGCGATGACGGTGGTTGCGCAAAACGCGACCACAAAAGCGCCCAACGGCACGGATCCGCTCTTCATTAATTTGCGCATTAAAAGCAATAATGCGAAAATTGTGCCCGACATGGTTGCCGCGATTAACGCGCAATTCGGAAGCATGCTGTTGGGTCCCGAATACAATTACTTGTACGCTGGCAATAATTTAGGGCAAGTGCCGATGTCGACCTTTCAAAACAAGGCCGTCATTATGGCCGACATATCCAACCCGATGTGCACCGACAAAGACTTGCCCCTGTTTCAACTCATAAACGTGGGCTCAAACTCGCCGTTCTTGCACCAGCTGCAATATGAAATGGGCGTGAAAAACACGCCGGACATGGATGCCTTGATAGACCACAACAAAAAGAACATGAGCATCGTGTTTCCCGACGCTCCGTTCAACGAAAACGCGAACTTCAATGTTGCAAAAGCGTTCGGGTGCCAATTAGTTGGCATGATGCCGCAAGTGAAAGACGTCAACTTGGAACTTTACAACAAGGCGTTCAATGACGCCGGCAGCGCGTTCATACTGAAGCCACCCGAATTGTGCTACCAACAGGTGGTGATTGAAACTCCGCCACCACAGGACCCGGCGCTCTCTCTGGCGGGTCGGAACTACAGCACCGATTACGCGTCGTGGAGCGTTTAAGGGTAAGGGACATGCTGTTAAGGGACATGCTGTCCCTTATGATCCCTTGCCTTGTTGTTGCGGCTGTGTTTTTAGTATGTATAAAAATATAATGTTATGACATTTTATAATTGTGTTCACACCACACAATAATGCACACGATTGAGATCATTAACACGATTATTTTCATTTATGTTATTCTAAAATTAATAACTGTGTGCAGTGCGCATCGTGCAGCGGATTACATCCGATCAGGATTTACACTAATATTTGGTATGTTTTTTATGTATTTCTCTCATGTTGCTCAGCATAAATTTAATGATAGTGTAATTGGGAAATTGCACACGATGTATCATCACAATCCCAAATGCAAACATGAATGGTATGCGAAAATAATTGAATTTATTAATAATTTGCAATTATTGATCTTTATTTTATTTAACAATGTGATCAAACAAATCACGCACATTGAAATATTTTCTAATTACGTTTTGTTCGCGCTCACATTTTATTACATATGGACTCATTTTATTGAATTTCATTATTTCCCTTCATGTGTACACAATCAGCATCATGCATTTGACAATGAAGAGAACCATAATCATTCATTGGAAATTCAAAATTATGGTCCACACATCATAGACATGCTGTTCAACACACATCATGCATGCAATGATGCAAATGTGTATGTGGTTGAACCAGTTGAATTAGTCAACATGTATGCAATGTATTATGCCACCCGTTTAATTTATAAAATTAAAAAATGATTTATTTTGAATAACACCAAACATTGGCAAAAACGTAACGTCAATGTATATTATTATGATATAATTATATATCATTATATATCATCCCCATATCATCCGTCTTGATCAGAATGATGAGCAAATATAACATTGGAACTTGGCCAATTGCATTCCCACTCATAATTAGTGTGCTTATTGTGATGATTATTGGCATTTTAAATCATGTCAAACGTTTGAATTATGATGCCAGTCTGAATGATTTGATGTTACAAATCGTGAATGAAACAAATAATGAAAAAATTTTTCACACCATAAATGATGAATCCGATATATCTCACAATGTAAATGTATTGGATATTTCAGGAGGTGGATACAAAAATATACAATACATTGTTTATTTAATAAGAGTAAATGACCATTTCCTAAATAAAAACATTGACATGCTAAGAATGTTTAATGTTTTTGGGGGTGTGTCATCCGGCACGATTATAGGATGCGCGATTGGATTTAGAGAGTTAATGTTAAAAAATATTTCAAAAAATCATAAATGGGATTTTATGCAATTTATGAAACTATTTAAATATTCGGATACACAAATCGCAAAATGCATTACACTTATTAATAATGATTCCACCCAATTAAATTATGGGACACTTAGTTTGCAATGGTTATTTTATTCATATTTATTTTTAAAAACCAAAATAGTGAACACGACTGCATTTACAAAATTAAAAACTTGTAATGGTTATTTGGGTCCAATGTTTTCATCAAACGATAAACACACTTATTTAAAAAAATACTTTAATTTTGACATGAAAGATATACTAAAATCACGCACAATTATTACATGTGGCATGAAAATGATGCCAAACCAATCAACCCCTGAACTTTTATTATTCACTAATTCTACAAATCCAATCAATGATCCATATATAATCAAATCAAATTCTGCCATTTCAAATGTTGCAGATATTATTAATATAGTCACAAATACGATTGGATTGTATTCGGTCAATGAACAATATCCTAACACATGGGACGCATATTTGCATATAAATAATGTTGCAATGATTGTTATGTCATTGTTTACGAATCGTTCAGTCAATGTGAGTTTGAACTATTTTTCATTGCACAATGAAACCCGTTTGACTTGTGGAACAAATGAAGGAATGTTATGGTATTTACAAAATATAAACTATGTCATGAATGCGCATACAATACATTATCTGAAATTGATCAAATACATTCAAAAAAATCATGCACATAATGTTGTTTTTAAAAATGATACGTGGAGTCTTGATTTATCAGATTGTGCAACATTGCACTCCATTCAAACTGGGTTGAACACTTCAACCAATGATTCCGTCGCGTTCATTCAGAATGAATTATTGAATTAAATTCAAACCCTATGGTTGTGGTTGCTCTTGTTGCTCTTGTTGCTCTTGTTGCTCTTGTTGCTCTTGTTGCTCTTGTCGTCGTCGTTCTACTAAATACTCTTGGTACTTGGCACGCCGTTCATTCAATTCCTTTTGCAGGTGGTAGTGTTTGGCCCCCGCGTCCATGAATTTGCGAATCTCTCCGTATTTTATTTGATTTTTTGATTTCAACAACGGGGTCTCGTCGTCGTTGCCTTCTTTACCTGATCCAAGATACGATTTGACCACTTTCACTGGATCCTTCAATTCGTGCAGCCGTTCAACCGCCGTCGTTTCATCGTAATCGGTTTGGCGAACAATGAAGGCAACGGCCTGCGCAAAATATTCTTGCTGCACGGCGGTCTTCAGTTCTTCGCCCTGCAAGTGCTGCAAGTGCTGCAAGTGCTGCAAGTGTTGTGGCAGCGCGTTCATTGGATGCGCGTATTAATTATATAATTGTGGATGGGGTATGGTATGTAATTATATAATTATTGTGTTTAATTGCTTTTTTTTGCAATTTTGCTGCGCCTATTTGTGGATCATTGTCAAAAACTCGCATTGCGCATCCATGAACGTTTTGAACGACATGTATGTTATGAGATTGTCCGGCTCGCACGCCATCATGTTGTAAAAGGTGGTGTAATCGGATTCATTTTGCACCCATATTCCAATCAAATTCAACGATTTTTTTAATTCGGAATGAGTGATGGCGCCATTTCCCGACACATTTAGCAGTTTAAATAATTTTCTGAGTGCGGTTTGCCCCGCAAAACGGTTAAACCCGTTGTCCACAAACATTTTCACCAACAAATTCACGGACGAATCCGATTTAACGCATTTATAATCAATCTGCGTGGTTTCGTATCCGGAATCATTGTATTTGCACGGCTGCGTGGTTTTGTTATAGGTTGTGATGTAATGCGTTGGACCATCAAACTCGTCAGAAAATGACAACAACTTGCTAGAATGGGTCATGCGTTTGGCGTTGGCGTTGGCGTCGGCGTTGGCGTTGGCGTTGGCGTTGGATTCAGTGGGTGCATGCGCCGAATAAGTGCTCGGCGCCGATGTGACGTGAAAATCGGGGCGCATTCTAATCTTGTCCTCGCTGGAACTCATTCGGTGGTACATAGCTAAACTAATCTTGCACATCTGAGTATGGAATTTGATTTATTGATTAGTATACCATGTTATTATATATTTATTACATTTTCACATAACTTATTTTATAACCGCAGCGCGCGCATTTAAAATGTATTTCAAACCATATTAAACAAACGGCGGGACATACCTACAACTTGCCCCGCACCCAATCACCCAATCAATGACAATTCCAACCGCCAATTCCATCGTCGCTCTCCTAATGGACGAAGTGCGACAATCTCTGGAGCCCCGAATATTGCACGCATTGTCCGATTACCAATTGTACAAAGAAACCCATGACGCCGTGCTTCAAATCCCGTTTGTGAAACATTTATTGGAAAACCAGTGCAAGTGCAACGCAACACCATCCGCAACACCATCCGCAGTACCATCCGCAGTACCGTCATCGTTTGATCCAATTCAGTTGGAGATCATTGACATTGCGGCAGAACAACACGAATTGCCAAATTTGGATTCAATCGCCGAATACATTAACGCCGCGATAGAAGCAGAAGCAGAATATGAACAAGACGCGGAAGAAGAAGAAGAAACGGAAGAAGAAGAAACGGAAGAAGAAGAAGAAGAAGAAGAAGCGGAAGAGGAAGAAGAAGCGGTTCAAGAAGAGGAAGAAGAAGCGGTTCAAGAAGAGGAACAGGAACAAGAAGAAGAAGAAGAAGAAGAAGAAGAAGAGGAAGAGGAAGAAGAAGAGGAAGAACAGGAAGAGGAAGAAGAAGAAGCGGTTCAAGAAGCAGAAGTGGAAGAAGTGGAAGAAGAACAAGAACAAGAGGTTCAAGAAGAAGAACAAGAACAAGAACAAGAAGAAGAGGAGGTTCAAGAACCAGAACCAGAACCAGAACAAGAAGAAGAGGAGGTTCAAGAACCAGAACCAGAACCAGAACAAGAAGAAGAGGAGGAGGAAGAGCTGGAGCTGTTTGAAGTGGAGATCAAAGGAAAAACATACGTGACCAATGATGAAACAGACGGCGACATTTATGCATACGTGAATGAGGAAGTGGGTGAAATTGTGGGGGCATTTAAGAACGGCGTTGCTAAATTTGCCAAGAAACCCAAATCCAAGTCTGCGTGAACAATCCAGTCCATCCAGACCATCCAGTCCCAAATCAAAATAATATATTCGGGTATATTATATTGTAGTTTGTAAACCGTGCAAAAAATGATAATAGATTCGTTATGCCCGCCGGCAGTTCTTTATCTGGGGTTTTCGGTGATTCAGATCATCATTGATTTATTTAGAGGGCAGCAAAACAGCGCATTCTTAAAGGTAATTGTCATGATCATTTTCACCATTCTGCTGAACCAGTTGTGCATCGGCGGCCTCACCATTCTCTCGTGGTTCATCGTGTTCATCCCCTTCATCATGATGACGTATGTCACCACCATTCTGCTTTACGTGTTTGGATTGAGTCCGTCCAAGGGGAAGCACACGCAACCCGATCCCCGTCGCCGACACAAACCGAAACCAACTCCTTACAATCCGCAAGATGTGGGCGGATGTGTCGGAACCGAATTCGGGTGCTGCCCCGACGGCGTAACGGCCAGCAACATGTTTGGTTCCAACTGCTATGGCCCGGGTCCCAGTCCCAGCCCCCATCCCCATCCCCATCATCATCATGGACGCCATTATCCGCCAGGTCCTAGCCCCAGTCCCAGCCCCCATCCCCATCATCATCATGGACACCATTATCCTAGCCCCAGCCCCCATCCCCATCCCCATCCCCATCCTCATCATGGACACCATTATCCGCCGGGTCCTAGCCCTAGCCCTCATCATAACACCGCGTATAATTGTGTTCCCAATAATACCGGGAAGGACCGTCATTGCAAGCCAGTTAAAGGTGGAAAATTTAAGAATGCAGCGGAATGCAAACGCCACTGCCATATTGTTGGCTAATTTCGGCTGGTGTTGTATCCGCCGCACCCCCCACATTTCATGCCGTACGGGTGGTATGCAATGTGGGCGTTGAACCCGCAGTCATTGCATTTGCCCGCGAACGCGAGCTCCTCTTGATTGGGGTTCGCCTCAATTAAGGCGTCCATCATGGCGTTGTATTGCTGCAAACTGTCGGGTGGCAGCATGGTTTTCCGGCACAGCGGGCAACTCAGCCGGTTCTGTTGCATGCAGTTTAATTGGCAATGCGCGTGCATGGGATGCCCGCACGGCAGCACGGTTGCCGGTTTGGTGGAATGGAACAAATTTTCCAGACAGATGGGGCAGTCCGTGTGAAAACGTTCCGCCTTGCACTTATGCTCTAGCGACGCAACGCACGTGCCGCAATGGTCGCAGTGCACAAAATCTGCATTACCCTTTACGCGACAAATGCCGCACTTGTCGCAGTGGTAGTAATTTCTCTCAATGCGATCATCAAAGAAGTTGCACGCGGCACAAAAATACGCGGCAAACTGGATGCCGCAATTAAGGCATGCGTTAGACACGGGCTGCCGTTCATTGCACGCAGCGCACACCACATCTTTGACGGCGTGGCGGTCCATCTCGTGCGCTTCGGCGTCGTTGTGGCAGTGGCGGCACACATACGCCTTGTTGCAGCACGGGGCCACTAGAAGGCATCGGCGCACGTAGTGCTCGCAACCAACCACTTCTTCGTCTGTTTCGTCTCCTTCTGCGTATTCGTTTGAACTTAGAGAAGAAGGAGAGATATTGTCGTTATTCGCATCATCATTATTGGTCATATTTGTTCTCCAATATAAACAATGCGAAAAATACGCTTAAATGATTTTTATATACTAAATGTATTATCAACCATCAACCATCATCCAATCATGTCTTCTTTGAATGCAACCCGCGTCAAGCACGTTTCGGCCGACCGCATCACATTCTTAAAGCATTTAGCGGAGACGCCGAACCACACCGTTTTAAAGTTGACGGCGACGTGGTGCGGACCGTGCAAGGCGATCGCAGAATACACGCGCCAATCCTCGCTGCGTTTGCCCGCCAATGTGGACCTGATTGAGTGCGACGTGGACGACTCGTTTGATTTGTACGCTTCGCTGAAGCAGAAGAAAATGGTGAACGGCATTCCCGTGTTCCTGTTTTACAAGAACGGCAACGCGACGCTGATCAGCGACCTGTCGGTCACGGGCGCAGACATTCCGGCGCTGGATTCGTTCTTTTTACGGGTTCTAACCGCGACAAAACCATGAACGAGCAACTATATTGGTAAATGAAAATATAATATACATATACATGTATATAATTACCACTATGCAACCCACCACAATATTGGATATTCCATCTGATGTGATGGAGAGGATTAACCTCCATGCAACCATGCGGATAAGAGTAAATAATTATGTAGACAAATATCATGATGGAGATGTTGAAGCAGAAACGATTAAAACCAGAATGATTAATAAACTTGATAAGGAAATTGAAAGATATTATAATGAACGTGGACGGTTGAAACTAACAGATTTACACGATGAATGTGATGTCATCATAGGCGATCGTGGAATGGGTGGAAAAAGACGAACTAAGCGCACCAAGTGCAATAAGCGAACTAAGCGCACTAAGCGCACTTATAAACGGCGCAAATAAATGCAAATAATAATGCAAATACCAATATTTGTATTATTAACATTTGAACCATTTTCTCTCGTCCCGATGAACTTGGATCTAGATCTAGATTTAGACATTCGCAACTACGAGTTGCACGACATCCATCCGTCGTTAGCGACTTGTCGGTCACGGGGGCATACATTAAGGCATTGGATGCGTTCTTTTTCCGGGTTCTATGAACCAGCAAAATTGCATGAATCAAATATCACGATGATACTATTTTTTTCAGTTTTTTAAAATTTTAATATTAGGATACTTATATAAACATCCAATGGCCGACGACCTGACCCCATCCCCACTTCACAGAACTCGGGCTACTACTCGGGCTATGAGTCCTGCACAGATAGAAGCAGTATACCCCACCAATACTATGTTCACTGCGCTGGATTTAGCCGATAAGAAACTGGAAAAGAAGGGCGACGGCGGTTACCGTCGTCGCCGTGTTTCCCGTCGTCGTGTTTCCCGTCGCCGTGGTTCCCGTCGTCACCGCAGGTAAATGATTATAACAATAAAAATAAGGAGGTTCATTAGATTAAGGAAATAACATAATAAAAATACCATCGGGTATTATTATTATTATTATTTAACCCATTTTCTCTCAAACTATGAACTTGGATCTAGATTTAGACATTCGCAACTACGAGTTGCGCGACATTCTCAACTTGTTCAAGATGCCGTCCGTGTTCACAGAAGCGCACATGCGCGAGGCCAAGCTCACGGTTATGCGCACGCACCCCGACAAGTCCGGCCTGGACAAGGAGTACTTCCTGTTTTTCTCCAAGGCATACAAGATTCTGCACGAGGTGTACCAAGTGCGCGCCGGGCTGTCGCGGCAAAAGGATGCAAAATACGACGACGTGAAGGAGGACATTGACGCGCGCCGCAACACCAATTCCGACAAGCTGAAGCGCATGAATGCGGACGAGTTCAACAGCTGGTTCAACCAAACGTTTGAGCAAAATAAATTGTATGACGAGGAGCAGGACAGCGGCTACGGCGACTGGCTCAAGGACAATGATGCAGATGCAGATGCAGATGCAGATGAAGATTTGGGCGAGGGCGCATCCTGGGCGCAGCGCATGGAACAGCTGGACCGCCGCAAAACCAAGTTACGGGAGCAAGCGCTCGTCGTGCGCAGCGAGGTCAAAACATTTGACTCGGGTGGTGGTTACAGCTTGTCGCGCGAGTGCCCCGAAGAGCACTCCAGTGGCCTGAACTTTGGCGGCTCCGGATCTTCGCTTGCATACGAAGACCTGCGGAAAGCGCACACGGAGTCGGTGATCCCCGTCACGCACGAAGACTACGAAGCCGTGCGCAAATACAAAAACATGAACGAACTGCAAATGTCGCGAGACATGGATCGTCGGACATTTAATTACTCCGAGGCAGCAAGCCAAACAGCATTAGCTCGGTCGCAACAGCTGCAGACGGAGGACGACATGCGTCGGGCGTTCAAGCTGGCGCAGCAGGACGAAGTCGTGCGGGACCTGAACCAGAAATGGGCGGCGCAGTTCAATGCGATTGAAGCGGGGAACAGCGCAGTCGTTGCACTTAGTGCCTTTGGCCCCGTTTGACACCCCGGGCATTAGATTGATCGTCTGCTTGTGCGAGAACGCGATTGTCGTTGTCGTTGTCGTTGTCGTCGTCGGCTGATTGGTGGCGCCGATAAACCTCTAGTCCGAACAGGAAAAATCACTTGCTTTGCATCAAGCGCTGCATTCAGAATGTCCGCTGGATACAATCGCTCGTATAATTTGCCGATGTACGTGTACATTTCATTCAATTTCGGAAATTCTTCGTTCTGAACAGTTAATTCAACGGGAAGTTGACGGGTGTATTCGAACATCTTGCAAATGTACGCCCCGAATCCCGGAATGTAATTTCTATACGTTCCAAATTCGGTTACGTCGTCATCGTCCGCGTCGTCTCCGGCCGTGCGTTGTTTTATCAACACGGGAATGCATGCGCCGTCCGACGATGAAACAAACGGGTATAGTGGCGACAAGTTTCTTCTTGTTGTTCTGTGACACGTGTATTTCAATACGTAAATTTCAATTTCTCTTGTTGCGTCATGCGACCGCAATCCAATTTTAAATATATTGCCGCGCACCGCAATGTCGCGGTTTTTGAATACGTGTGCGCACACAAATGCAACATCTATCACCGTTGGATACTCGCGGCGAAGCTGATCCGACGTAGTTTGCAAATATTCGGCGATGCGTGGCGTAAAGTGTGCACATGCTTCTTGCGGCGCATCAACGCCGAATCCAACTCCTCTGGTTGGCCGCGATTTATCCTGCAAATGCCGTTCGCGTTTGACGTCGCCTCTCCTGGACTTGGTGGAATATGGGTTTATTGGGATGACGGGTATCATGCCATTGCGCTGCGCGTTCAATATGAACCGCCCCAGTTTAAAATGGATCACGCTAGTTTGCGCATAATCGTCGCCCTTTGCAAACGCGCCAGTCCCGGCTTCTATGCTCGCAAACCGACAAAATCCGGCTTGGCTTTCCGAAGTGTACACCGCAAATATCAGGGGGGTGTTGATGTCGTCTAATGTGCCGATGGTTCGCTGAACCGGCGTTCCATTCAATTCAAAGGTTTGAACATATACTAAATTGTACGGTTCCTTCGCCATTTCAATCCCGGTTTCCATGGCCTTTTGACCGATGATTTCAAACATGTATTTCCCCAATTTGAAGCGCAGCATGGCTATAATGGCGTTAATAATTATATAAATAGTGCAAACTTATAATTATTAATTATTAATTATTTTATTTTTTTTCATTCACGCGCTCTTGCCGACGACGGGACAGGCGCGCGATGTAATAAAATTGGTTTGATTAATGTCTTCTTTTTATGGATTTTTTGCGTCGCTGAGACTTGGATTTTTTACGTCGGTGGGATTTGGATTTTCTTTTGGATCCTCCTTGGGATTTTAGTTTGCATTGCGGACATTTATAGTTTGGGTTCGTTAATGTTTCGGCCATTATCCGGCATGACGTGCAGGGAATAGCCATATACAGTTGTCGTCTAATTTCATTTTCCGCTATAATTGCCGCCTGTTCCTTTATATGTTCTGGATCATTCATCAACGCTTTCCGCGCCGCTTCTTCGGCTTTATGTATCGCTACCGCACGTTGGTGTTCATCATAGTTCTGTTTGTTACTGGCTGCATCTATATGATAAAATGTAGTGGCATCCGCCGAGTGAGGTGTGGCATTCATTTGTGTTGTATTTGGTTATATACAGCACAAAGAAAAAAAACCATATTTCACCGATCATTAGAAAGCAGCAGGTACTTGCCGACGACGGTATTAGAGGTGAGCACTTGGCGCGGGGACAGGCGCGCGAACCACTGGAACGCGAGCCGGTTCAGGATTTGGTCGGCGGGAATGTAGATGCCGTACGCGCCTTTGGCAAAGTCCACGTCCTCCTCGCCCAGCAGCTCTTCAATGACGACGGGCCGTCCATCGGCCGTCTTGGTGCCGATGAGGGTGCCGCACAGCATGGACATTTGGGGCGGCGAACTTATCAGCTGCTTGTAGAGCCAGCGGTCGGTCTGGCCCAAGAACTCGTACTCGTTGGTGTAGTCGCCGGTGACCAGCGGCTCCAAGTACGCAATGTACTGCTGCATGACGGGGCTCTCCTTGGTGCAGCCCATGAGCGCGCTGTCGGGGAAGAACGACACGGCCGCGGCTGCGGAGTTGCGCGCCACGAACTCGCCGGCAAACATGGTTTTCCCGGCGCCTTTGAGCAGACTACTAAAAACCGGTTTCAAGTCCTTCAGGCAGATGAAGGAGGCGGGCACGGTTACGCCGCCGTACTTGTGGAGCACTTTGGCCATGGCGAGGTCCCTTAAATGCTGCTTGAGCGGGGACGGCATGTTCTGCACCTGGATGGTCCAAGTCGGCAGCAGCCGCTGGAATGCGGCGTCGTCCACGAGCACCACGTTGAAGGAGCCGCCGCACTGCTCTACGATGCTGCGAATGCAGAGGTACATGTAGGGCTGGTTCAAGTTGGTGGAGTTGCGCGAGCCCCAGCTGGACCAGTTGCGCGCGTTCACCTCGTAGTCAATGAAAATCCAGAGGAAGGGCTTGCGCGTGTCGGCGAGCGACTTGTCGTTCAGCAAGTACTTTTTGACGAGGTTGTAGTCGTCGCTGATGTTGTTGCCCTCCTGCGATTTTTTGTAGCGGTTGTACGCCACCCCCGCGAGAATGATTACTAAATAAAAGGCAACGAGTTTGGGAGACAGCATTGGAACGAATATAAGTGGTGTATTGATATATTGATATAATATATTTAATCAGGGGGCGCATGCCCCCCCATCCTCGTAAATGTGATACACGATTTGGGTCTTGGATTTGTCGTATTTGCGTTCGGACTTGCATTCAATTGCGCAGTGCCGGCAGATCTGTCTTAAAACGGTGTTTAAATTGTTGTAGGACATCTTCCGCGTGATGAAAAATTGTTTGTCCTTGCAGTAGTATGGCATCAAGTCATTGCAAAACTGCTGCAACAAGGAAGGCTTGGGCTTGGCCTCGGCGTCGGCGTCGGCGTCGGCTTCGGCTTCGGCGTCGCAATACACCGATTTCTTGTATGCGCACACGTCTATCAAATAGTAATTGGAATTCAGGGGTTTGTGCGCTATCTTATGAATGAACCCAAACACCAATTCATTTGGAATGGGGGCTCTTAATAATTTATGTGACGAGGGGATGCAATTGTTCGTCACGGTTGCGTTTGCGTTTGCGTTTGCGTTTGCGTTACCGCCTTCCGCATTCACAATCCCGTCCATGTTGTTAATTAACTATTATATCATTATATAAATATTTTACTCAATCCCCCGAATTATGGGCTTGATGACTGAAACAATTGGCGGAGGTTGTTTGTGAACAGCGCCAGTTCAATCTCGTCTTCGTGTATGTTGTGGAAAATGGTTATGTATTTGCAAATGATGGCAATCGTTTGGTACTGCACGGTTTCATTGACGAGCTGCGTGGTTTTGATGAAAATGAAGTAGTTGTCCAAAATGTCCATGACCGAATAGCCCTGATCGTGCAGAGCGTGCAAGTGCGAAATGCATTGAGCCACCGTCGTGGTTGCGCACAAACACGCCGCGGTGTAGTTCTCAAACACGCTGAAGCCAATGTTGGTGCACAGCTGATTGGCCAGCTCCAACGAAACGGGCACGCCAATGATTTTGAATTTCTCCATGTAGTTGATGAGAATGCGCACCGACCCGTTGCACACGCGCAGCACAAAGTCTTCGGCGTCCGCGTGAATGACCACTTGTTCGCGAACGCGGATTTTGTGCAGAATTTTTTGCAAGCACTGCGGGTCAATCGGGTTGATTTTCACGATGATTTGGCGCGACTGCAAATTGTCAATTACTTTTTGCACGTTGATGCACGACGCGACAAAGCTGACGTTGTGCTTGTACTTGTCAATGCAGTTGCGAAACACTTGCTGGCTTTGCTCGTTGATGGAGTCTATGTCGTCCAGAATGATGAGTTTCTTTTTGCCGGGAATGAGAGAGCTCGTCTGGCAAAATATTTTCATGTCGTTCCGGTAGTACTGAATGCCTTGGTCCTTCAGGCTGTTCAAAATCATGACGTTTTCCGGATTGTTGCGGTCGCCGTAGTATTCGCGAATGATGGCATTCACCAGGGAGGTTTTGCCGGACCCCGAATCCCCGACAATGAGCAAATTCAGGTCGTGCATTTGAATGAGGGATTTCAGCAAGCCGACCATGACGGGGGTCAGCTGCTCAAACTCGCCGAACAACCGGGGTTGGTACTTGTTTATGAAGGGATCCGACGACGACGACGACGAAGATGCGATTGGTTGCATTATATTGTGTTGCAGTTCACATTGGCATTCTTTTAACTAATTATTTTATTTAAGCATCAATCCATCAATGGCCTGGCAAAAAATGCACAAGGAAACGCATTTAAACACGGCGCACGAGTAACTCACATGTGCGTCAGTCAATCCATGGAACACATTGAAGATCTGCCCACCATTTACGGTGTGGCCAAAAACGGAAAAACAAAGGTCTGGATGGCGCGCATTTACCGTGACGTGCTGAATGGAAACGCCACGGCCGAAATAGAGTACGGCCAGCTGGACGGGAAGAAACAGACCACGAGTCGCGAATACACGGAAGGGAAGAACCTCGGCAAAAAGAACGAGACGACCCCGCTGCAGCAATGCGTGTCGGAAACCCGACGCAAATGGCAGGATAAAATGGAAAAGGAGGATTATTCTCTCGTTCTCCCAAACTCAAATTCAGAAACACAAGCAACGGATGCAACGGATGCAACGGATGCAACGGATGCAACGGATGCAACGGATGCAACGGATGCAACCAACGCAACGGATACAATCAACGCAACGGATACAATCAACGCAACCAATGCAATCATGACCAAAGTGTTCCCGATGTTGGCGCACACGTTCGAACCTCTTAGTTCAAAGAACAAGAAGAACGATATCGTGTTTCCGTGCTACGTGCAGCCCAAGCTGGACGGCCTGCGGTGCGTTTTCTACATGATGCATGATAAGGTGATGGCGCAGTCGCGCACGGGCGCCTATTTTGAAACCGTGGAGCACATTTGCGCAGAGTTGCAGCCCATCCTGCTGAAAAAACCGGGCTTGATCCTGGACGGCGAGTTGTACACCGCCGACATGCCGTTTGAGGAGCTGGCGGGGCTGATCAAGCGGAAGAAGGCCTCCGATGCGACCCTGCAGAACCGGCAGTGCATAAAATACCACATTTATGACGTCGTCGTGGACGGCGTGCCGTATTCCGACCGGCACGACCGCGTTGTCCAAATCGCGGATGGCACAAAGTGTCATTTGGAGGTGGTTCACACGCAGTTAATACATGACTTAATTTCATTTAAGCAGGCGTTCGGCGATTACGTGGCGGCGGGGTACGAGGGCATCATGTTGCGAAACGCGCACGGGCTGTACCGGCAGAACTACCGCAGCCACGACCTGCAGAAGTACAAGGAGTTCGTGGAGGCCGAGTATCCGATCGTGGGCTTCAAAGAAGCCGATGGTCGGGACAAGGGAACCGTGGTGTGGGTGTGCGCGACGGCGGAATGCAGACAATTCAGCGTGCGTCCGAGGGGCACGCAGGAGCAGCGGCGGCAGTGGTTTCAGGACGGGCCGCAGTATGTGGGGAAACTGCTGACCGTGATTTATCAGGAGCTCAGCGAGTTAAACGTGCCGCGATTCCCCGTTGGCAAAGCCATACGGGACGGGTACTAAGTAGTTCAGCGCAGTAGCCTTTGGCCCCGACCCCCTCCTTATCAGAAAACCTACGGTTTCCAAGGCACGGCTCCAAGGCACGGCTCCAAGGCACGGCTCCCGACCCCCAAGGCACTCAGATCAGGGCATTTGGCCCCGTTGTAACACAATGTTGCCTATGTTGGCCACAACATGAATGCCCGCATGCGCGTACGCAGAAGCGCGCGGCATGTTTAGCGCCATAAAAAAATGTCCCAAGACATAACACGCGCCGGATACCGCAATACACCCGAAATAGACGCGCTGGTATTGTTGGTGTTTCATATAATATGCTATTGCATTTTGATAACATAGGGACCCCCAAACTACGCCGATGTCAACGGTTCTGCTCCAAGAGGTGCGCACTGGATTGCGCCAGTAATTCAAAGAAGTGCACAGCACGCATGTCGGGACAATTCCAAATCCGGGTTGTTGAATGTAAACGGCGTGCCATGCTGCTCCCAGTGAGAGCCAAGCGGCCCACCAAATAACGTTTGCATGCTTTTGTGGAATGACTAACTCGCGGGATTGCATGTTTGCATAGCATTGGGTCTTATTATGTATTTATGTATTTTTTTGATGCATTTTTATACAATAATCAAAACAATCAAAACAATCAAAACAATCAAAACAATCAAAACAAATAAAACATAGAATTATATCTTTGCATATAACATAAAATAATAAAGTCATAAAACATAACATTATTGCTATGCCTGCATTGAAGTCCGGACTTTTCTTGGCAACCATTTGTTTTGCGTATGGACTAGCATTGCCTTTGCCTTTGCCTTTGCCTTTGCCTTTGCCTTTGCCTTTGCCTTCGCATTTGCCTTCGCCTTTGGCTGCGACTGCGACTGCGCCTGTTTTAGAATGTGACGGATGCAAATGGATGGTTGGAAAGATGCAAACTTATTTGAAAAACAACGAACCACACCTGGACAATATCACGATTGGCGTAATTGAACAAAACATTTGCGCGCACCTTCCCGACAATGCCACTACTGCATACTGTGACCAGCTGGTGGAAAGGTATGTGCCGTTTGCGTTTGATTCATTGGTTGAAAAGGTGTTGGATCCAACTTTCATTTGCACGGAAGTGGTGCCGCTGTGTTCAGACACTGCCATTTTTCAAAATGCAACAAATCGTGTGAAAAATTCAAAAACGGTTGAAGTGTGCGACGCCGCGTTCGGCATGGTGTCGTCGCATGTCTCGCAAAAATTGTTGCTGGAACATGCAATTTACGCAGAATGCAAACGCGAACATCCGGCGCACGTTCTGAAGTGCGAAGTTGTTTCCATGCATGTTTCAAACGCGGTGTTACGTGCGTTGCTTGAATGTGAAACCCGCATTTTTTAACAGCAATAAATAATGACAATAAAAATCATAATAAAAACAGTTCATTATGATTTTTAAACAAGCCCGAAATCATGCCGCCGCCATCCCGTTCTCATTACGACGTGCTGCAACTGGAATCCCGTTCTGCAACTCCCGATGAAATCAAGCGCGCCTTTCGCCGGCTGTCCATGGAGCTGCATCCCGACAAAAACGGGAATTCGGAGGAGTCCAACCGCGCGTTCCAGGAAATTAATGAGGCGTACAACGTGCTGAGCGACCCTGAAAAACGCCGCAATTATGAGTTTGAATTGCAGATGGGTCTTGGCGGGCACGGAGTGCCGATGCATCATATGAGACCAATGGGACCAATGGGCATGGGCATGGGCATGGGCATGGGCATCAATCCGCTGGACATGCTGTTTGCGGCGATGCACCAACAAGCGCACCACCAACAAGCGCACCAAGCAAGCATGATGTTTGAATCCATGTTTGGAGGGATGGGTCCCAAAATCATCATTCACAATTTCAATGGTGAAGAACCAGCACATGCACAGGCGCAGGCGCAGGCGCAGGCGCAGGCACAGGCACAGGCACATGCACATGCACATGCACAGGCGCAGGCACAGACATCCACGTATGACATAAATGTGGTGATTGCGCTTTCACTATCCGACGCATTCAATGGCATAAATCACCATCCCGTGTCCGTTCAGTACGAAGACGAATCGCACGCAATGCACACCGAAACGATACTGATAAATGTGCCGCCGGGCATTCCGCATGGGTACAAGGTCGGCATTCCGGGCAGGGGCAACATCGTTCCCAATTCGGGCGGTGGGCGCGGCACCCTGCATTTGGAGATCAGCGTTGAATCGGATCATCCCCGGTTTCGTCGCGAGGGGGACGCGGATTTGATCGTGGAGCACCGCGTGTCATTGAAAGACGCGCTGTGCGGGTTCACGTTTGAGCTGGTGCATTTGAACGGCCGCGGGTACAAGTTCAACTGCAACCCGTGCTCCATCACGGGATCCACGAACGAGACGAAGGTGCTGCCCGGGTTGGGCTACAGCGACGGCGGCTCACTGAAACTCCGGTTCTCGGTTGAATTTCCGACGTCGCTCACGGAGGAGCAAATTGCGGCGCTGTCCGCCATTCTTTGATGGCTGCAGGAATGCAAGTAAAAATAAAACAGCGCAAAGGCGCCGATGAATGCCACTTCGCCCCAAAATATGTCGCCGTTGGATTCGTGCCGGTGCGCAATGTGGGCGCACGCGGCAAACTGGACGGCAGCCACGGCCGCGCACACGGGGGTCTGAATCAACGCGGAATGCACCCAAGTGAACGCAAGGATTGCGCTAAATCCTAGAACCGCAAACACGTAGTGCACAAAATGGGTTTCATCAATTGATACTAGAGAGAAAATGCAGAATAATAATAGCACGATGCACGCAAACCCAACCTTATACAACCCAACGACATAATCGTTGGCGGCATGTTTAATGCGCCGATGTTCGTATGCGCACGTTGCTGCGGCCATGCATGCCATGGACCCGAGCACCAATGCCTGATTTTTACAAATGATTTGGCTAATGCTCGTGGATTTGAAATTTCTGTAATTCCACCCCACAACCCCGATGGGAATCGCATAGGATGCAATCATGGCGGCCAACAAAGCATTTGAATCCGATCGTATCATTTGCATTGGTATAAATACAATCCAACCGTTTGTATTTATTTGTATTTATTGATTAATTCATCCATTTTTCTCTCGCCCTCTTGTTACAATATTAAAAAAATTGATTTTGATAAATGATAAATGCATATTGTTCATAACACACAAACACGACCGCACATGATCGCCACGAGTGCATATTTTGATAAGCTCGCTGAATGCATTGTCAAACTGCATGAAACTCCTGTACGAACGGACACCACGTATGATGTTTTGGACACGGAAAAACAGGAAATAAACAAAAAAATTGCGTTGTTTGACAGACAGCGCACAATGCGGCAGGGTCGCATTTGGCAATACGCCATTGGCACTTATCAAGACAATCAGGATTTGGGGGTTGGAGATCCGACTGGATTGGACGTTATAAATCACGTGGAAAAATACATCGTTGAAGTGAAGAGTCGCACAAATACCGACAATGCTTCGTCGCGAAAAGCAAATTTTGATAAGTTGGCAAAATTTAAACGAGAGAATCCAGACTACCGATGCATTTATGCCACGATAAATGCCGACACCGAACTCAAAAGCAGCCGGGCAACTGTGAAAAAAATTAAACATGATGGCATTGAAATTGAACATCACGCGGGACGTGAATTCCTTCGGTTTGTGTTTGGGGATGATGCAGATGCGGTAATTGAATTCATCAAGACAAAAATTGACGAATGCACCCCAGACCCCGTGCAACTCGGCGCGCACGATGAAATGCAGAAAGCAATCACCCTTTTGAAAGGATGCGGCTACACAGTTACATCGCCTTAGACCGACGACAGCATGTTCCGAATGGATTGACCGATTTGCTTCGCCAATAGGACTGGAACCGCATTGCCAATTTGTTTGTATTGAGAATTTAAACTTCCGACAAATTCGTAGTCATCGTCAAACGTTTGAATCCGCGCATATTCTCGTGTCGTCAACGGCCGTTCTTCCAGCGGATGGCATCGTTCGGTCTGTTTTTGAGAGGGGGTGCAGAGCAAAGTCAATGATGGTTTTTCCATGGATAAACGATGAAGGATGCCTCTTTTTCCTCCACCGGAATTGTAGCTGTTTCCTAAATAGTCCTTTTGCAACTGTTCGGGCAAATTGACCCAACATCCTCCTTGCGGTATCATTGCAAACAAAACAATTTTTGCTGCACTGTATTTTGCTCCGACCGATGGCGGAACATTGCACAACACGTCTTTCAAAACCACTTTTGTGGCACTTTCTTCTGGGAACTGGAACGCGTCGCACATCAACGTTTTCAATGAGCCGATGATGAACACTCGTTCTCTTTTTTGCGGCACGCCGTGCTTGGACGCATCCACGCATTTGTAAATGACATTGTACATTCCCGACGCATTCATGGTGTCTATTATGGTTTTTATGGTTTTTCCATCGTCGTGCGTCAACAACCCTTTGACATTTTCTATCATGAACACCTTGGGTCGCACAGTTGTAATGATATCCACAAATTTGAGCATCAAATTTCCACGCGGATCGTCCAATCCTTTTCTGGATCCCGCTTGTGAAAACGATTGGCATGGCACTCCACCAGTCAACAAATCAACCGCATCGGCATATTGAGAATAATCCACTGCATCCATTGATCCGCACACAATGTTTGCGGTCGGATGATTCTGTTTCAAGGTTTTACAGCAATCGCTGTTATTGTCATTCAACAACAGCGGCACAAACCCAGCCTTAATCAATCCCGCACTAAGCCCACCGCCACCAGCGCAAACTTCAATGAAAGTCGGTGGTGGTGGGCTTAGTGCGGGATTGATCAAGGCCGTGGCGGTGGGCGTGGATTGCGACATGTGTATTCAGCGGTATGTGGGCTGTGCGTTAATTAATGCAACTTTGGTTGATTCAATTTTTACAATAAATGTTCAAATTTATTTATATGGTATTATTTGTGTTCATATACATAAATTTCAATTAGATCCCTTGCGATAATTGCCGTAATTTTGCAGCAGCTCGGGACAGCACGGAAGTTTGCCGGCGGGGTTATACATGCCGTTGGCACCCTGCGGCGAAGTTGCGAAGCGCTTCAAATGCCGCCGCACCGAAATGTTCATGCCGCCAACTCCGGAACCCGGCACGTAGTGATTGTTATTTCCGGGGGTTTGATTCGTGAATATTAAACGACGCACTGCACCCGCCATGATTGTATTTGGATTATTGGATTGTTGTTTATAATACACAATATTATAAATAAAAAGGAGGAACCCGTAGGTTTTCTGAGGGAAAGGTTCGGAGGAGGGTTCCCCCGATTAGTTGATGCGCTTTGTGGGAATGTCGTTGCTGACAATGTAGATGGAATTCTCCGTCATAATGATGTATTCCGTCTCCACCTTGTAAATCTTCGCAATGGTGCTGGTGTACTCGTCCTCGCTCTTCACCAACAGCTTGTCCTTGTTCTCGCTAACCCCGATGATGACCGATTTGTCCAACGACGCGGTCCAATAATCCATCATGATGGGCTTGTCTTCCACAATTGAAAGTTTCATCGCGTGCCCGATGCACACGTTGCTGGGCAACCGATACGAGGCATCGTTACTGTTATTATTGGATGATTTGGTTGCGACGGCATTATTATTGTTGGAGGGGGCGGCTGCGCCACCGCCCGCGCCAGCGCCACGGGCAGGGGCAGAGGCAGAAGCAGGAAGTTGATTGCTCATCGTGGTTGTATATTTTTTCGTGAAATTATGTTCTAAAACGAGTTTGTATCTTTAAATACTTATTCATTATACATATATGTTATATAAAAACTGTATTTTGAAATATGAAAGGCTGCTGCGCGCAAGGG
>Ga0209500_10000995_pt1 | contig 22407 bp, 26 predicted proteins | sample S_140212_EF_Meta_FD_187323 | JGI IMG/M metagenome (GOLD analysis project Ga0209500, IMG submission 187323) | Freshwater microbial communities from Lake Simoncouche, Canada to study carbon cycling - S_140212_EF_MetaG (SPAdes) (version 2) | ecosystem: Environmental > Aquatic > Freshwater > Lake ...
CATGATAGGGCGACCTATCATAGAGGCACATCCAGACCGCTGGCTAGAGCCAGAGGAGTATCACCTCGCAGACTCATGGTTTGTCAAGATGGCTGTCGGCGACGGCGCCCTCAAGTGGTTCATCACCCGGATGCCGTGGCACCTGCCGAAGGTGATCTGGCAGCGCGGGTTTAAGGGCGACGAAAAGATGCGCGTCTTCGACACCGACAAACTTATCAAGAAAATTTTACAGTAACACTTAACGCTAAATAACATGGGATCTACAAACGTCCAAGCAGCACCAGCACGCGACTACGCGCAAGAAACATCGCAGACGCTGCAAAACCAGATCAATCTGGCGCCACAGCTCTACCAGTCCGAGGCGCAGTACCAGCCGCTGTACAACCAGCTCCAGCTCCAGAACACCCAGCAGGCTCTGCTTGGCGTTCCCGGCGGCCAGATGGGTATGCTTGATATCTACCGTCAGGCTCTGCCGCAGTACGGTCAGATTAGCGCGGCAGCTAACACCCAGCAACGCGCCGCTGATATTGCGGACGTGCAGGGCCTTGGCCTACAGGCTTCGCAGGCGTTCATGGCAGCAAATCCTGAGCTGGCTGCATCGCTGCAACAGGCTCAGGGCTTCGCCGGTCCACAGCAGAATCAGTTTACTAACACACTCAGCCAGCAACTCGCCCAACAGCAGCCGCGTGAGAATGTTTATGCGCAGCAGGTTGGCGCAGCTCAAATGGGCGGACCACAGCAGGTAGGTGCAGCCCAGATCGGTGGACCGCAGCAGGTCTACACCCAGAACATTCGCGCTGGAAATATTGGCCAAGGCGCCCTCGGTAGCAGTCTCTACAATCAGGCACTCAACGCCGGCCCGTCGCGGATCTCAAGCGCACTTGAGAGTGCCGTGCTGAACCAGATGTCGCCAGATGGCAGTCTGACGCCGGCTGAGATGCGTCAGGCCGAGCAGCAGGTCCGCGCATCCTACGCCGCACGCGGCATGGCAATGTCGCCCCAGGCTATTAGCGCAGAGGTTCAGAATCGTTTGGTTAACCAACGCCAACGCCAAGTTGAGAACCTTGGGATGGCGCAGAATGTTAACGCGCAGTTGCAGCAGGAGCAGGCCGCAAACCGTAACTTTGCCGGCAACATCTATGGTCAGGACATTAACCTACAGGGTCAAAATGTGTCTAACCGGATGCAGGCTCAACAGCTCAACCAGCAGTATGGACTGCAGGCTCAGTTAGCCAACCAGTCTGCTGGAATGACTCAGGCACAGGCCAACCAACAGGCTCTAATGCAGTCGCAACTTGCGAACCAGCAGGCTGGATTGACGGTTGGTCAAGCCAATCAGCAGGCATTTATGCAGTCGCAACTTGCGAATCAACAGGCCAACTTGCAGGCCGATCAAGCTAACCGCGCAAGCAACCAACAGCAGTATCAGAACTACATTCAGAACCTTGGTCAGGGTTCGCAGCTTGCTAACCAAGAGCTGGCCGCGAATCGTGGCTACGCTGCGCAGATGGTTGGCTTGCGTCAGGCAACGTCTAGCGATCCATTCCAAGCGATCCTTGGCCGTCCCAGCACCGCATTCCAAGCGAGCCAAGGTCTCGGTGCGCAGGGTATGCAGAACACGCAGATTGCCGGTCCTGCGCTGTTTAATCCGGAGTCTAGCTACGCCAACAATATCTACGGTGGCAACCAGCAATCCACAAATGCTGCAAACATCGCGCAGGCTCAGGCTAATGCTTCTATGATCAGCGGAATTGCTGGTGGATTGGGCGCCGTTGCTGCCGCTCCTATGACTGGCGGAGGATCAGTAATTGGATCACTGTTTGGAAAATGTTGGGTGGCTCGCGAAGTCTACGGTGAAAACAATCCTCGCTGGATTGAGTTCCGCACATGGCTGCTGACTCGTTCACCAAACTGGTTCCACGATCTATACACAAAGTATGGCTCTCGCTTTGCTAAATTTATTAGCAACAAGCCAAAAATAAAACGCGCCATCCGCCTCTGGATGGACAGCCGCATCGCAACTCTTAGCGCCTAACATTTATGCAAAAGGGACCATATTTTAATCCTGTCCAGTACATCAGCCCATTGCCCGAGGGTTACCTGCAGGCGTCTTCAAACATCGCCAACACGCTGGGAAAGGCAGTGCAAGGATTTGGAGAGAACATTGCCTCTGGCATCGAGAAATATACTAAGAACAAGGAAGAGTCCGCTTTGCTTGATTCGCAGGCGCCGATTCTTTTGGCAGATTTAAAAAAACGAGCGGAAGCATCAAAAAACACAGAGGACATAGCCCGTTTTCAAAAAATGGGTGACCAACTTTCAAAAATGCCAGGACAATCAGTTGCGCAAAAGAGGGCAACTGTTTCTGGGCTATCAACCGAATTATCTTTGTACGATAAGCGTCAGCAATTTGAAATTAATCAAAATCAAATTAATGCTTATAATCAGAATGTTGCGAACCAACAGGCATACACCCAGTCTCTTGGCGGTCCAACGACTCGCGACGTGCAAAGCCAACTAGCCCAGCGTCTGCGCGATCAGAGTCAGTATTTATACGATCAGAACCAGCAAGCTCCGCAGCAGCAAGCTCAACCTGAGTTTATGAATAGCCTGGCGGCAATTCAAGCGAATAGACCGCAGCCATCCGCTGCGCCGATTGCGCAACCGCAGGCCGCTCCAATTAATCCCGCAGCATTTGCGCAATCAACACCGCAACCCGCAGCATTTGATCCGTCTACAATATTGCCAAATATTTCTCGGGCATTTACACAGACAAAAGATAATCCTTACGGAACTGATTATTTTAGTAATGCAAAACAATCTATTTCTGGGCCTCCACAGGCTCAGGTTGCACAACAGGCTCCTATTGCAGCTCCAACACCAGCGGCACAAGTTAGTTCTCCTGTATCTGCTCAACAGCCGGTTGCTGCTCAACGTAATCTGCCTAGCGCGTCTCAGTTTGATCAATCGTTCAATCAAAACATTGATCGGATTGGCCAAACATCCAAGAGAACGGTCACCGATAAGGTAGACCTAACACCGAATGAGCTTTATACTAATCAGCTCGCCAGTTATATTGCTAAAGGTGGTCAGGTTACCCCAGAGCTTAATGCTCAATTTAAGAAAGATGCAGGAGTTCATGCTGCTGTCGACGTTAAGGTGAAGAACATTGATGGTGTCACGGTAATAACTCAAAACGGAGAGATTAAACACGTTTTCCCTCCAGCACTTCCGAAAAGCGCAACCCCTGGCGATATTCTTACCGCTCAGAGAGATTTTGAATCAAGATTTGTTAAAGTAGGTAACCGTTCATTTCAAGCTCCCACACCGCAAGAGGGGATTAAGATGAGATCGACCATAAAAGATCACGATGTTATTAGCAGTGGCATCAATCAATTAATTTCACTTGCAGATGACCCATCTGTTAAAATTAAATTTCCACCAAGCGATGCATACAACAGTGCCAAGACTATTTCTACAATGTTGCAGGGGGCGCTCAGAACGACTATTACAGGCCCAGGCGCAGTAAACGAGTCTGAGTATAAAATGCTTCGTGATGTTATTGCAGATCCATCTAGCTTCTTCAGTCTTAGTTCTAGCAATAAGAAAGTACTTCAGACGTTGCTTTCTAGGGTTGACGACAATTTAAACGCAGAAATCAAATCGCTTGGAGGAGTTGACATTACTGGAGCAAATATTGGATCAGTAAATAATTCTGGTTCTGATCAAGGAACAATTAGTTATTCAACAACTGGTAAACGGAATAAATAATTCATGCCAACTATCCGCGTTAATATTCCATCTAGAAATCAAACGATTGAATTTGATGAAGGAACTCCTGAGAGCGTAATTCAAGAGGTGATTAAACGCGACTTCCCAAGGAATGGGAGCGACGTTGCTTATGAAGTAAACGCTGATCCTGCGTTTTCTAAATCAATCTCAAACGAAGACTTTGGTCTGTATGAGGGATTCTTAGATAACAAGAAAACAGACTTGGTTAACACCGCAGCAAGTGCTGTCGGCTACCTTGCGTCCACCGTTGGTGCTGGCATCAAGGGTCTGTTTGAGGCGCGGAACTTAAATCCAGAGGTTGCCGCTGCTACCGCCATTGAGTCGGGCGCACAAGGCACGCGGGATCTCTATGGAATGCTGGCACAGTCAGAAGATCCGAGCAGCATATTCTTTAAGTTTAAGGACTTTATAAACGGGACCGGAACCGTAGAGGATCGCAAGAAGCAGTGGCTTGAGGCCAGAGACTTTTCTGAGAACACGCGCAAGATGGAGGCCGGCCAGCAGACCGTGTCTGGCATTGATCCATCACTGATTAATAACGACGTAAAGAATGCGCTAAAGTTAATTGCTGATCCTACACTATTTATTCCTGGCATCGGAGAGGCAATGGGCGCGGGTAAGCTCGGTGCGCGTGTAACGGGTGCCGCTATGGAGGTCGCTGGACGCACCGCGCAAGCTATCACAAGGCCTTTGGTTGACATTGTAGACGCATCTACCCGCATTGCCGGCGAAGCCTTTGGAGCTAACGCAAACGCCGTTAAGGGGCTTGCGGCTGGATCTGGTGCCACCGGCGTTGTAATGGGCGTCCCGGGCGTCCGCGAGGCCGCGATAGCTTACGGTACAGTCGAAGGTGTCAACAAGGCCGGCCAGGTGCTTGAAACCGCCGGGCAGGCTCTTGGACGCACGCCGACACGCATTGGTGCGCTTGAGTCACTTGCGCTCAATCCTAATGCAAGCGCAGTCGACCGCGCACTGGCGAAGGTTGGCCGTTACGGTGGCGACGACCTAATTGACATTGGTGCGCGATCCATTGCCGGTGCAGTCGAGGGTGCCGCTATTGGCACAACGCTGGGCTACCTATCTGGTGGCGAGGAAGGTGCCGCGGGTGGATTTGGCACAGGCGGATTACTAGGCGGCGCAGGCGCAGGCGCGGCACGTCTATACGGCAAAGCCAGCGGTGCAGCGGCCATCGAGAATCGTCACGGTGACTTTAATCGTTTCTATGAGACGCTAGATCCTGAGACTCAGGCCAAGTTTGACACGATTGTTAAGAAATCTGGTCTAGACGGCGCAAGTCAGGTCATGGACATCGCAGGCTTAGTTCGTGGCAAATTTAATGATGCCGACGTAAGATTTTCTACCGGTGAAGAATTTGCTAAGAATCACGGTGTTGATGCAAGGGGCATACACTTTCCAGAAGGAGACCGACCCGTCATTGATATCAACGTAGACAAGTTCAGCAGTCAGCTAACGGCTGGCCATGAGTTGTTCCACGCATTTAAGGCAATCGACCAACTCCGCCCAATGGCCGAGAAGGTTGAGAGCATGATCGTTGGTAACTACATCATAGATGGCAACGGTCAGTCTGTAAAAACATCACCAGGCATTCTTAGTGAGGCGGATGTCTTAAAGCGGTTTGATGAGTATCTCAGCAAATTTAACGATAAGGACGGCAATACAACTCTTCCAGAAAACGATAAGTTTATAAAAGCAAATACCTTGCTTGAGAAAACAAAGTTAGTGGGGGAGGAACTTGGCGCCGAGTACATGAATCGAATGATTGCTGGAAGCAACACCGACTCCATGCTGCGCGGGTTTGATGATCTTACTCGCACGCTTTTAGATAACGCCCTTCTGTCGGACACCGAAGGATTTTTACGTCGCACCGCACAAAGCATCGGACTTGGCAGTAAGCCAATTGAGTCATTGATTTTTGCTAAATTAGAGAATGCATCGCCGGCACTCAATGCTGCGCTTCGTGACATGGTTCGCGCCCGGCGCAACATGAGCAAAAGAGTGGAAATGACAGAAGGCAGCGGTTATTTAATTTCAAGAAAAGATTTGTCGAACCCAATTGCCGCCAAGATGGCCATTGATATGGGCATCGCAGAAACGTCACCCGATGGCGTTGTGCGCATGAGATCCAATGACATTATTGCAAAAGAAGATACTGCCAGTTTAGCCGCACTTGTTAATGCCATCAAATCAGCACCAGTTATCGACGCTTCCGAGCCTCGTTTGCGTGAGGTTGACGGAAAGATTGTTGGGAACGGAATCAGCAATGCTCAACTAGCCGCAATTCAAACATCACCGATCATTAATGATAAAGTAAAGCAAGGCATCTCAATTGTTAAGGATGCTATGGAAAATGGTAATGTAATTTTTATTCGCAATGGAAAGGCAACCAAAGAAATTAAAAGCCCTTTAACAGGGAAGAAATTAAAACGATACGAAAATGGTTTTCGCATGACCGAGCGCGACATTGCGCCTTTTGCGTTAAACACTAGTGAAACTGGAAATATATACATTGCGACATTTGATATTTCTAAGGCACGCAATGAAGCCATAAAATTAGCCGGCCGCGACAATCTTGGCCCATATGGAGCAGATTTTCAGACGTTCTACGGTGACCTGACACGCTACCTAAACAATCTTTCTGATCGCGAGAACAGGGTTCCAACCAAGGAACTGCTTGGCGATGCTGCTAAGGCTGCATACTTAACTGAATTTTTTGGTGGCAAGGACGGCACATCCGCCAAGTACATCCGCAACTTTACGTTGGATCGTATGGTAGATATGCGCTTAACCGGCGAGAAGGTTAGTATGTCTCAGACGGCGTATGATCTTAATAAAATCGGCTTCATGCCTGCCGAGAATATAGGTGACGGCAAGGTGTTCAACTCACCTGACAGCGGCTTTACAATTATATCTAAGAACGCCGGCAAGCACAGCCTGTACGCTCCCACCGGAGAACGTGTCGGCATCTACGACACGCAGGCCAAGGCCGAGGCTGTAGCAAATAAAAAGGCTAATCCCCGTGTTTCAGATGCCGACATTATTGAACCAGTAATCAATCCAGATCATACGGTTTCACCAGGAGCACCAGCTCCCGATTCTCCTATTCGTGATATTCCAACAAGCGGTCCAGAAATTAGCTGGATGGATTCTGAAATAAATTATCAGCCAAATGTGTTGCCTGAAGTTTTTCCAGATATGACGCCAGAGTTACTTTCTGAACTTGAGCGAATTTCGCCTACAATAGCAGCAATTCATATCGACCGTATGCGCGTTGGATCATACAAGGGAATTGATCTTCAAGGCGGTTTCTTTTATCCAGCAATTGTAGATAATTTAAAAAAAGGAATTGTATGGGCATTTAATAGTGCTGGCACAGCACGAGGTGTTTCAAAGCGAGCTTCAGCCAATGGTGGACTAGTAAAATTAGTGCTTATGCAAGAAGGTAATGTTATTGGAAATAAAACATTTGCTCGTATTTGGTTTCACGATCTTCAAGAAAACATTGCCTCTGGTAAAATAAGCAAAAGCGATGCATTAGTTGAATTGAACGCAATTCGCAAACGTCACGCCGAACTTACTGGTGATGAAATTGCTTCTATTAAAGCAGCCAAAATTGAAGGGAAAAATAAAAAACCACGCAAGGTAACGGGACACACTAAAGAGTGGACTAGCCTTAATGAAGCAGAACGAGCCATCACTGATATTGCACAGCAAACACGGGGAAGCACTTATTTCCAAAAAAATGCTGATAAAGAAATAATTTCATATCAGTCGCTCCTTTCTCAAAAGATGACAAAAATGGGTTTTCCAGATGCCGTCCAGATCGTGCGCGACATTGAAGAACCTGCATTTAAAAATGTACCAAGAGGTGCCGTGGTTGGTATTTTAAAATTTGATTCAGTGGCACAAGGTGAAAAAATTAAAACTGCGAAAGAAGCGGGGGTTCCAGAGCATTACAGCTACGGTTATGTGTTACATGGAAAACCAATAGCAAAAATAAGGAATTTTAAAATTATAGACGAAGCGTTCCCAGCTACACGCAATAGAATGCTTACTCAACAAAACGTAAATTTCCCAGTTCGTGAGTCCATTCCTTCAAGAATTTCCGAATCGCATGGAACGGTTAATTTCATGCCAGAAACTCGCGTCAGTGGCCAACAGGGTTCGGACACAACCCAAATTGCAACAACCGTCAAAACATACGGAAAAGCAGCCGGGCTGTTTCCAAAGAATACTCGCATCCTAGACGTTGGAGCGGGACTTGGTTTGGGCGCAGACGAGATGCGCAAAAGTGGTCACTCGGTTGACACGGTCGAGCCACTGTCTGCAAGGTGGTCCAGCTCTACTCCGCGCACATTTGAGACAATAGATCAGGCCACAGAAAAGTATCCAGGCATCGTAAACTTCTCGGTACTCAATGTAGTCGAACCAAAGTTGCGTGATCAAATTGTTGATGGAATTGGTCAGCGTATGGCAGATGGCGGCACAGCATACATCACCGCTCGCACACGCTCTGATGTGGAGGGCGCAAAGAACAAGCGTCCAGCTAACGAGGCCGGTGGCTACTGGATCAAGAAGAGCGGCGGAGATGTGTACCAGAAGGGATTCTCTACTCCCGAGCTTGTTGGATACGTCCAGACACGTCTTGGAGATCAATTCAAAGTGAAGCCTGCGTCTGGTCTTAGCGGCGCGGCCATCGAGATTAAAAAGTTTATGCCGGCGATCAAGTTCTCCGCTCCAGAAAACCTACCGAACGGAAAGGTATGGCGTGGCGAGAATGGGTATGCTATCATGCAAAAAGAAGGCGGGAAATTCCGCGTACATTCACCCATCGGCTTAATCGGAATCGCCGCCTCTTATGAGGCCGCGGAGAAGATGGCCAGCAAACGTAACAATAAATGAACCTCGTAGACGCCCTATTCAATGCCGCTGGCGGCGGGATCTTCGGATCTGCCCTCCACTGTTTTACTGACTGGCTAGGCACGAAGAACAAGATCGCTTTGATGAATGCGCAGGTCAACGCGGCAGAGAAGACTGAGGCTTGGCGTTCCTTTACGGAGTCGCAGAAGGATGCCCCCGCGCTGCAAATCCCAGCATCTGCCCCCGGCTGGATCGCTGGCGCCTACCTTCTTGTCGATGGCATCAAGCAGCTCACTAGGCCACTCCTGACATGGGCAGCTGTTGCGATGATCGTAACGGTTTATCTAAATTCTACGGTTGAGAAGCAGGGTGAGATATCATCCGAGATTTTATTCGGCTCATTTACGGCAGTCTTCTGGTACTTCGGAGCGCGTTATAATAAGTCCAAGTGAAGACCACTGGACTTTTCACGACGCACCGCGTTGAGATCGTCGCCAAGCTAGGCGAACCAATTAAATTTATTCCGTTCGGTGACATCCACCGAGACAGTGATATGTTTGCGCACGATCACTGGGAAAGGTTTCTGGTCCACGCAAAAAAACAGAAGAAGGCAATTTTCTTGGGTATGGGAGACTACACCGACGGCGTCTCAACCAGCGAGCGCATCGTATTAAGCAACTCTGGTATGCACGACACCACCACGAACACGCTCAAGGACGTCTACAAGGGCGTGGCCCGCACGCTGCACAACGAACTGTCATTCATGAAGGGCAAGCTGATCGGTATGCTTGGCGGCAACCACTACTTTGACTTTGGGAATGGAGACACGACAGACCACGTTTTAGCTGCATCGCTAGGCTGTAAATTTCTAGGCGTGTGTTCGTTCATCCGACTTTCTTTTCGGTTTGAGAACAAGGAAGGATCACGCGCATCATTGGACATATTCGCGCATCACGGCAAGGGCGGAGGGTCCACACCTGGGGGCCAATTTAACACTATTGAAAAGATGTCTACCACCGCGGATGCGGACTTTTACCTCATGGGCCACACCCACGGCAAGGGCTGCCTGCCCAGCACGCCGCGCCTGACCCTGTCATCTACCGGAAAGTCCGCCGAGCTATGCGTCAAAGAGCGCACTCCTTGGCTAGGCAGAACAGGCTCATTTCTAAAGGCTTACGAGAATAACAAGGTCAGCTACAATGTGGATGCTGGCCGTTCGCCGGCGTCGTTAGGGTGGATCGAGTTTGAGATCACTCCGGTGCGTAACCGTAAAGATGGTCAGGACGTGATTGAGTTCGAGATCAGAGGTACAGCATAACCCAGCGTTAAGATAGTTGTTGACATAGTTTTTGGGCGGAGCCATGTTTGCGTCCTCGGAGGCAATCCGCCACCGAGAGAACCCCAAATCAAATGAAAACTCGTGAGCATTTACTATCGGAGATTAAATTGATCTGCCTAAATTCATGGTCTCTATGTACAGATGGAAGCCAAGGCGAGATGACTGCCTATGATTTAGAAATTGTCCTCTGCTTCCTCAAAGATGAAAACTAATTCCATGAAAAACGTATCAACTCCATCTCTTGAGGAAATTGAAATAATGCTATCGGCTGCAATATATTGGCTTAACGCCGAACCGGATGAAGATCATCATAATCCAAAACGAGATTCTAAAGAATGTTTGAATGATGCTTATGCCGCCATTGTAAGCATGATCGAAAAGCAGAAAGGTAAATTTAAAACCAATAAAGTCTCACATTCAAAATTTGCATTATGAAAATAACACCAACATTTAGTCTAGGTCAGTCCGTATGTTCCGCACCTAATTCTGGTGACGTTGAATTAATGCGTATGAAGTGGCACGCGGTGGTGACTGAAGTTAGAGAGTGCAAAACAACCACACCAGATGGTTACTGTTATGTCACCGTTGGTTTTTGGGATACAGAGAAGCGCAGCAAGCGTGCTACGCTTCGGCAATTGTGGAGCAACCACCTTGTACTTGATACTTCGGATAAAGCAATGCCTGCACTTCAATCATGAAATCTTTATTTTTATCTTTAGCAATCGCGGTGACCGCGCACGCCGCTCCGCCAGAAAAGTTCTGGGGTGCGCTTCATCAAATTGAAACTGGCGGCGCACTCGGCGCCATCAAGGGCGATTACGTCAATTCCCAGCCACGGGCCTTGGGGCCGTACCAAATTCATCGTTTGTACTGGATTGATAGTGCTGTGCTTGGACGGTTTGAAGACTGCCAAGACTTAAGTTATAGTCGCAAGGTGGTCACCGCGTATCTGCAACGCTACGCACCCAAGGCTTGGTCTGCCGGTGAGTCTGGGTGCGAGGTGCTATTTAGGACGCATAATGGCGGACCCGCCGCCATGCGTGCAACTGGCACGACAAAGAAAAATCTCGACCGCTACTCCAAAAAGGCATTGGGTCTGATGAAATGAAGATAACGATTGCCATCGACCCCGGCGTATCGGGCGGAATCGCGTGGAACAAGGACGGCCAGATTGGGACCTGTCCCATGCCAGAAGCGCAGCCAGAGCTAGTAGAATTCTTTGGCCTACTCATTGCCGGTACGGTCAACCCAGTTGCGTGGATCGAGGACGTGCCAAAGTTTGTCGGCAAGATGATTCCAAGCAGCACCACGGCAGTTTTGTTTTTCAACGTCGGCTACGTCGAGGGCGTGCTGGCGGCCAAGGGTGTTCGCATCGTCCGCGTCAGACCTCACGACTGGCAGAAGCATTTCCGTTTAGGCACAAAGAAAGATTGCAGCGGCACCACCGAGTGGAAAAACAAATTAAAGAGCGAGGCTATCCGTCGCTACCCATCGCAGAAGGTCACGCTGGCAACAGCCGACGCACTACTCATTTTAGATTACGCACAAGAGAAGGGGCTGGCACCCAGTAACTGAGCCGCCAGCCCCAATGAACCCCATGAAACAGGGGTCTTATACACCAGAAAATTTCCCCATGCAACAAACATATACAACTGGCAGCAATGCCTTACTTACCGTCGCCTCGCAAGATGCTGACGTTTATAGCAGAATGAATGATCCTCTCGCCGCTGTTAAACAGCTCGGCGAGATGATCGCAACCAGCGGCTTATTTGGCTGCACGAAAGTGGAACAAGGTCAGGTGCTGGCTCTCCAGTGCTTGGCAGAGCGCAAGCCACCGCTTGAGCTGGCTAAGACCTACCACCTGATCGAGGGCAAGCTCTCGATGCGCTCCGACGCCATGCTGGCCAAGTTCCAGATGTCAGGTGGACGTGTCGAGTGGCAGGTCCGCACCGACAAGGAGGTCACGGCAGTGTTCTCGCACAACGGAAACAAGTTGCCGTTCACCGTACTACAGGCGGACTTCGTGGCCAATGGCGTGGCAACCAGCCGCGACGGAAAGCTCAAGGACAACTGGCGCAAGTTTCCGCGTCAAATGCTCACGGCTCGCGTGATTAGTGAGGCGGTGCGCCTGCTCGCTCCCGAAATTGTTTTTGGGGTCTACACACCGGAGGAGGTGCAGGACTTCTCGTCCGCTCCAGAGACTAAGACCGTCAAACCAGAAATGGTTAATTTCGAGCCTGCAAAGCTCGACAGCGTCATCACGCCAGAATTAGAGGCTGATGCGAATGCGTTCCTGATCGCTCGCACCTACATCCAAGTGGGCCAGACCTACCGTGACGTTGCGCCAGACATGGCAGAACGGATTCTTGCAGCTCCACGCGCCTTCATTGAGGCAGTACAAGCGAGGGCATCAGCATGAGTCCATCAGATCAAATCATTCCTAATATGCCTAGCTGGGAGTACCACCGCGACCCGTCGATCAGCAAGAGCGGTCTCGACCAGTTCCGCAAGTCACCCGCGCACTTCCAAGCGTGGCTAAAAGAAGATCGGCAGCAGACGCCGGCGATGCGGATCGGTACGCTCACGCACTTGGCTGTGCTTGAACCCGGAGCGTTTGACGAGAAGACGGTGATTGCGCCGCTGGTCGACAAGCGGACCAAGGAAGGCAAGTCAATCTGGGAGCAGTTCAAGGGTGAGCATGAGGGAAAGGAAATTATCACGCTGGACGAGCATGACCAGATCGTGGCCATGCGTGACTCGGTGAGGAAGCACCAGGCCGCCGGGAAACTCTTGGCCAAGGGTGGCTCGGAGATCTCGGTCTTCGCGGTCTGTCCAAAAACTAAGGTGATGTGCAAGGGCCGGTTTGACTGGCTCGACGGCAACACAATAGTGGACCTTAAAACCACCGAGGACGCATCGCCAGATGGCTTTGCCAAGTCAGTCGCCAACTACCGATACCACATACAGGCCGCGCACTACATCGCGCTGGCTGGTCTGGTTGGCATCAAGGACGCGACGTTCAAGATGATCGCCGTGGAAAAGTCTGCACCATACGCCGTGGCGGTGTACGAGCTAGACGCCGCGGATTTGATCTTGGCGGAGTCCGACCGCATTACGTTGCTGGAGATGTTCTCTTCATGCACTCAGTTCCAATCGTGGCCTGCCTACTCGCAGAACATTACAACAATTTCGTTGCCCCGTTGGGCGACAAAATCAAACCCATAAAACAAATGTTTATTGTAGACAGAAAATCAGCCGAGTCGAAATCGTTCGCCTTTGCAGGTCAATATTCCGTGGAAATCACATCCGTGGAACCTTCGCTCACCCCAAAGGGTGACTCAATCGTCAAGCTCGTCTTCCGCGCCGCGGATGGCAGCGTGGCATCCGACAATATTCTGAACCGTGACACCACATGGTGGCGCGTGAATCAGTTGCTGGCGGCCTGCCCCAACGTCCAGATCGCTGACGGTCAGCAACTGGATTTCAGCCAGCGCGAGGTCTTCAATGACTTCCTCGCAAAGTTCAAGGGTGCCACACTCGACATCAAACTTGAGGAGGAGACCTACATGAAGGACGGCGAATCAAAGAAGACTCTCCGGGTGCGTCGTTATATTAAGTCTCCAGTCGCACCGTTCTAAACTTGTTGGCCATACAGGGGCGCGACTGTTCAACGCGCACTAATTTTAAAACCCCATGACATGGATACTCCCCAAACAATTACACACGTTAGTCTCTGCGCTGGATACGGAGGCATTGATCTCGGACTTAAACGAGCAATCCCAGATCTGCGCACAATCGCTTTTAGCGAGATCGAAGGTTACGCCTGCGCGAACTTGGTCGCTAAAATGGAAGCGGGACTCTTGGATGCAGCACCTATCTGGACGAATCTTAAGACCTTCCCTTGGTCAGAGTTTCGTGGAAAGGTGGACATCCTCTCTGGCGGATATCCTTGTCAGCCATTCTCAGCAGCCGGCAAGCGACTCGGAACAGAAGACCCCAGACACTTGTGGCCCTTCATCGCAGATGGAATTAGAGTCATGCAGCCCAGACTTTGCTTCTTTGAGAACGTCGAAGGACACATCAGTCTTGGACTGCGAGCAGTCATTGAAGAACTGGGAAGCCTCGGTTATGAAACGACGTGGGGAATATTCTCAGCGCGTGAAGTTGGCGCACCTCACCAACGAAAGCGGGCGTTCATCCTGGCCCACCGCAAATGCGCGAGACTGGAAGGATGGATCAGCGGAATGCAATCAGAGAGCAATGGATGCGGGACACCAAGTAACATTAGCGAGAGCAGCAACTTGTTGGTCAACTCCATCTACAATGATGGGAGCGATGTATGCGGAGTCGAACATGGAAAAACGAAACAGTCCATCACTAGCATCTCAAGTGGTAATGTGGCCGACTCCAACAACAGCGGAAGCGGGCAAGATCAGTTGTTGTCCGAATTACGGACAATTGGGATTGAGCAATCATCCAGATGTTCACGGTTACCAAGTCAATCGACCAAAACTAGAGAAATCACGGTCTGGTCAAGCCGCCCCGGCGAACCCCAGCACGCATGGGAACCGCCAAGAGTCGTGGGAAACCCCAACGGTATCAACTGGAGCGCATCAGCAAGCAGACGGATCAATGACGCCGAAGCTCGATCAGCAAGTGAAGCAGTGGGCAACGCCAAACACGATGGATCACATGGAGCCGAGACCAGTAGAAGCAATGAAGCGAATGCTGGATCATGGTCAAAGGAAGAATCGCAAGTGGTCGAGCAATGTAAGGGAGCAAGTGGTCTGGGATCAGAAATACGCAGCATCCTGGGCAACGCCGAAAGCCAGCGATCCTCAACACAGCGGCCCAAATATGAGGGACTCAGCGGGGAATTATGCTTTGCCAGCGCAAGCAGTGAGGGCATCGTTAGCGACAGGCAAGCTGAACCCTCGCTGGGTCGAGACGCTGATGGGTCTGCCAGTGGGCTGGACTATGCCAAGCTGTGCGTCTCCAGTGACAATCGCACCGACGAACTGCGACTACTCGGAAACGGAGTCGTCCCAGCTACCGCAACCAGAGCTTTTTTAACTTTGCTCCACGAACTTATGGAGTCGAAATGATAATCACACTCAACGAAGCGGAGCAACGGCTCGCTAAGTTTTTGGCTAAGGGTCGCAGCGATGCTAATCGCGCCAGCAACACCCAGGACCGCAAAATGGGCAACCAGTCTGGCGAACTAACCGATCTTAATGGCATCGCAGCAGAGATCGCATTCTGCAAGATTCACAATGTCTATCCCGACCTTGAAATTAATGTTCACCCCGCCGCCGATTGCGTGCTGCACAGTGGTGAGGAGGTTGACGTTAAGACAACGCGGTACGCATCTGGCCGGCTGCTGGCGGTGCGCTGGAAGAAACCAAATGTGGATCTGTTCGCCCTTATGATTGGAGAGTTCCCGAGCTACCGCTACGCCGGGAGCATGACCGCGGCTGAATTATTAAAAGACGAAAGATTGCGCGACTTTGGGCATGGCCTGGGGTATGCGGCAGACCAATCTGAATTGAACTATAAACAACCATGAATAAATCCATACCTCAACACACCTACGGTCTCGTCGATCAAGGCATCTTGCGCGGTGTAACCGAAGACACGCGCTGGTACGAGCGGTGCGTAATATTTGGCGTCACCTCGATTCCAAGTCGCGCTCTGCACTTCTCGATTCTCTGCGAGTCTGGCGCACAGTGGGCCAGGATACCGCTGCACAAACTACGCCATGAGCGGCCCACCACAGATCGTATCCACGATCTGCCACAGCTACAAAGTTGGGACTGTCACGGCTGGGACTTTTGTGTCACGCAGTACGAATACTTGCGCGAGATGGGGTGCCAGTACAAAAACCGCAACGGTGAGATGGTCCCAGCATCGTACTGGTTTACTTTGGATCATACGGACAACGGCTACAGTCAGTATCCCCCTGAACATAAGTGCTATCACCTACTTTTGCTGGAGGACGGATCGGGTCAGATTGCAGCGCAACCTAACAATAGAATCCTGTGGCGGGACGACAGCTTTGTGCGGCCAAACCCAACCCAGATTGCGGAGTACCAGGTGATGCCAGAGAAGACGTGGCACGCGGAGTTGGGACTAAATGCGGACTTTACTAAGATAATTAACGAGCCAACGGATGCCAGCAAATGATCGCCACACCATTTTCGTGCCGTCACGAAATTGATAGCATTTTAATTCCATCGAATTCGACGGGTTTAGAAATAATTCATCACGCTGAGTAAATTGACTCATAGTACTATAGTACTCCTCCTAAGGTATACAGTTAAAAAACTCCCCCTAAGTAGTAAATGAATCTTAGACCATACCAAGTCCGCGCAGTAGATTTCTGTGTTGGCCGCGCCAGAGCGTTCGTTGTCGCTCCAGCGGGATCAGGCAAGACCATCATCGCCGCGGCTGCCATCAAGAGCGGAATGCAGTCAGACTCACCGGCAGCGTTCACCGATCAGGCTCGCATCGTCTGGCTGGCCAATACCCGTGAGCAGGTCCAGCAGGCTCTGGACGCGGCAGACAAGTTTGGGATTAAGATCGAGGCGCACTGCGTAGCGGCGCAACCCGACTGCTCATCGGCGCACGTTATTATCGTTGACGAGTGTCACCACCTCCCGGCGGCCACTTGGTTACAGATTGTCACCGACTCAAACGCGGTCATCTGGGGCTTCTCCGCCACTCCCTTCGGTGACGACCCAGAGCGCAATGCCACACTCAAGAAATTCTTTGGCGAGAATAATTTTGTTACCATCCCGCGTCAGGAGGTTCTCGACGGTGGATCGATCACTGCCGGCGAGGTCTACGTTCACGACCTAGATGAGCCTGGTCAGTTTGATTACTCAATTAACGATCAGACCGTGATCGAGACGATGCGTCGATGCCGGCGTTACCCAATGATACCAATCGACACGCACCAAAGCCGCGCTCGGTGGCAGTTCACGGCTGAAGCGATCCGCAACAATCACAAGCGCAACTACACGATAGCAAAGTTGGCCAACGATTCCCCGCAATCTGTGCTGGTCTTGGTCTCCACCGTAGAGCACGGCGAATTCCTCCAGCTCGCAATCCACGACTCCACGCTCGTCCATGCCAAGATACCCAAGAAGAAGCGCAAGGCCACCATCGAGGCATTCCGGGACGGCACGCTCCGCTGCATGATTGCAACCTCACTAGCTGACGAAGGTCTTGACGTACCACGCGCTGCTGTGCTCATACTCGCATCAGGTGGAAGGTCAGCAGGAAAAATTGAGCAGCGTACAGGGCGCGTCATGAGGCCACACGCTGACAAAGATTTCGGCACCGTCCACGATTTCAAGGACCGCGGCGCATCGCTCGCACATTTTCAATTTCTATCTCGCATAAAAACCTATAAAAAACTTGGCTACAAAATTCATCCATGATCTTACGCTGCCCCCACTGCTCAGAAGTTATGATCGTCAACCCGGCGGCCATGCTCGGGGCGATCAAAACTAAGAAGAAAGCCCGTCAGTCGCGCATCAACGGCGCAAAGGGCGGGAGGCCCAAAAAGAAATGAGCGACTCACCGGAATCGAATTGCATGAGAACCTTCGAGTTCCTCATGAAAAAGTACAAGGACGAGATTGACCTCGACCTTAAAGTGCAGGGGAGCCACCCAGACCAGAAAGAGCACGACGCAATTTACAAGCTGTACTACGATAAAAAATTAACCATCCAGCAGATCAGCATCCGCTACCACCGCTCAAAGGCTTTCGTATCCAAGATAGTTAACCGCAAACACAAATTATATAAACATGAAACCGGACAATAATTACTTCATCGTCTCAGATTTATTTCTGAAAGAATACTCCGACCTCGTTGTCTCGCCACCGAACCCCGCAGACTACGACGACATCTTTAAGGTCAGCGGATCGAGCAACATCACGGTGCGCGACTGCACTATCAACCCGAATGGCGGCAACCGCGAGGACGGCGTGGATATTATGCGTTACTCAAAGTACGTTGAATTCAACTGGTGCAAGGTTGGCGCCGGCAAAAAGTACGGCTTCACAATCAAGGGCGGATCAAACAACGTAACACTGCGCGACTGCACCATCACCCGCGGCGGCGGTAACTGGGAGCGCGTCGACATCGACATTGGCAACTGGTCCACCACCACGCCGGCCAAGACTGGCACAGTGACCATTGACCACGTCACGCGCACCGACGGCAAACCTGTCCGCGTCCGCGTAGGCTGGGCAGAGCAGCCGGTCATCATCGGACCCAAGGTCCACATTCTTTTCTGGCAGAGCCTCGGACTGAAGGTCTACTGCCTCTTCCGCCGCGCACTCCTCAAGTTATCATGAACGGAAAGGGCGACTCACCACGCAACTGCTTCTCGGAAGCGTACCGCAACAACCACGACCACATCTTTAAATGCAAAAGTCAGAAGACAAAAAAGACCAACTCATCGGACGCGCAGCCATCGCGCTTGTGCTGTCACACGAAAACTCATGCGGACGCGCCCTCACCATCGACGAGGCAATGTTCGTTAGCCAAACCATCGTTGACCTAATCGAACACGGCCACCCAGAACTCAAAGAAGATATCACGCGGAACTGAACCCTCCGCTCACTCCATGACAACAATCGAACGCGCCAGACTCTATCTGGCATCCTGTCCGCCTGCCATCTCTGGCTCCAGCGGTCACAACGCAACCTTCACCGTGGCAACCGCGCTGGTCCACGGCTTCTCTCTGTCCCGTGCAGACGCACTCACGCTGATTAATGAGTTCAACCTACGCTGCACACCACCGTGGAGCGAGCGCGAACTCATCCACAAGGTCGACCAGGCCGAGAAGACTGCGCACGATAAGCCCCGCGGTCACCTAATGGCGTCCAACTTTACGCCGGCGTCTAGCGTCAAGAGTTGCGTGTCGCCCAGCGGCAAGTTCGTGGCCAACCGGTGTCAGAATGTAACCATTTCGACGGCCAAGGAGAGCGGCTTCGACGCGACCAAGAAGTTCCTCACCACAATTTTCTCACCCGACGACTGGATCTGCATCACGAACGACGCGACCTACGACCTTGAGCACGACAAGTACAACCCCGCCAGCAACGGCACGTTCATGCCACTGTCAAAGTGGTTGGATTTCTTTCCCGACTCCATGTGGAAGAATACGAACCAAGGCGCATGGATACGCATCAATCCCACCAAGCCCGACCTGTTTACCGGCAGCGACAAGAACGTCTCAGCCTACCGTCACGTCCTAATTGAATTTGATTCCAGACCCAAGGCCGAGCAGATCGACATCATCACACGCTGCCAGCTTCCGGTGGCGGCGGTCATCGACTCCGGTGGCAAAAGTGTACACGCCTGGGTGCGCGTTGACGCCACTGACGCCAGTGAGTGGGAACAGCGACGTGACAAAGTGTACGACTACCTAGCTGACGTTGCACCTGATCCTAAAAATAAGAATCCATCACGTTTCTCGCGCCTTCCCGGCATCATGCGTGGAGCTTCAGAGCAGAGCCTGATCGCACTGAACATTGGCCAGCCTACATGGCAGCAGTGGATAGACTGGCGTGACCAGAATGAATTAGAGGAACCCACCAAGCCTAGCGACCTCATCGCCTACGACACCGACAACGACCCGAACAATGTGCTGGGCAATCGCTGGCTCTGTCGCGGCGGGTCGATGACAATCGTCGGACAGTCCGGTGTGGGCAAGTCATCGTTTGCGATGCAGCTAGGTCTTACCATCGCGCTAGGCAAACCATTCTTTGGCATCGCGCCGATCAGACCTTTGCGCGTTGCAATGGTGCAGGCAGAGAACGACACCGGAGATATGGCAGAGGCACTCAAGGGCGTCATCGCCGGGATGCGTCTGGGCGGCGCAGATATAGTCACGTTGGACGAGAATGTGCGTTTCTATGATGAGACCGTGAAGACCGGCTCGGAGTTCATCAAGCTGGCTCGATCAATCATAACCAAGCACAGGGCAGACGTGATCATCGTGGACCCGCTGTTGAGTTACGCCGGCGACGACATCTCCGAGCAGAGTTTCATGAGCAGCTTCCTCCGCAACCAGCTCAATCCTGTGCTACAGGAGACGGGCTGCTGCTGGGTCTGGCTGCACCACATGCCGAAGCCGCACAAGGGTGAGCAGGCCAAGGGGACCACCTCGGATCTGGCCTACGCCGGCGCAGGTTCAGCGGACCTGACTAACTGGTCGCGTGAGGTTGCGGTGCTACAGCGCGAGTCAGACGAGCAGGTCTACTCATTCACGCTCACCAAACGCGGCAAGCGCAGCGGCATGATCGACGCGATGGGCAACCCGACCAGCGTGGCCCGGCTTAGGCACTCAAGCACCGGCATCTGCTGGGAGTACGCCCCACCTGCAATGTTCACCGCGAGGCCAATCAAATGAAGTCCGACAAATTTAGGTTTATGCCACCGCTCGGACACGACCGCGTGTTCATTCGATCCGAGGTGCTGGCGCACATAGCGGAGATCACCGGCCAGTCCATTGAGCAGACCGCACGCACCTTTCACTACCTCAGAAACAAGGGCCACCTGGTGTTCAACAGCCGCACCCGGAAGTGGTCCGGTGCCGAGTACATTCCAACCGAAGATGACGGCCAATTTAGGGCTAGGGTGGCTTCCGAGATCGCGGAACTGCGCAAGATCTGCAAGGAAAACTTAGCGAAGTGCAGGGGTCTGCAAGCCGCTAATGATATTATAGTTGAGAACTTCAATGCCTTGGTAAGTCACGTTAACCAGAAAAAAGGATGACGATAGGATGACGATAGGGTGATTTAGGGGGCTATGTGTGGGGGCTGCCTCTCCTAAAGGAGAGGGTAAGGTTCCCCCTCTCGCTTTTAGGCGACGGGGTCACCATCAAACAAATAAAAAGGCACGGAAGTTTGGGTGCATAAAAAAGCCCAACCATTGAAGATTGGGCTGGTGGTACTCGCGGGAGGTTAAAACCCCGCAAATCGCTTAGAATGGCGTTCTAGGGGCTATCTGAGTTGATGTCGTCATCGATCTGTTTACCGTACCAGATGACGGTCAGCGCAGCCCACGCTACGCCAACGATGATGGCACCAGCTAAGATTATAGATGCGAGCGCGATCATTTGGCGGCCTTCCTGTTGCGTTCCACAATCATTGCGTCTGCTATTTCATAAGCCGCGTATCCTATCCAAGTACTTGCTCCGATAGGGTCTTTTGGAGCAATTCCAATTATGGCCTGCCCAGCAAAATAGTCGCGCAGGGTCATGCCCTTGTAACCCGATCCGTATTTTGGTTCAATAAGAAGAGTTGGAAAAGCTGGTCCGCCGCCGTCGATGATAGTACTCATGGCTTCGCCCCCCATACAAATTGCACGCGCAGATTCTCGGTCAGAACCCAGTGAGCGTGGCCTACCTTAACTGCCTCGTTCTGCATATTTCTAATCCCAAATAAAAAACCAACAGCGACGGCACAGGCCACCGCGATACCCAACACTATCAACTCTCGAATCATGTGTTTCATCGCAGACACTAAATTGCGTCTGACACCTCACGTCAATATCAAACCACTTGCGCCAAAAACTACGCTCTGGTATAAGCAGACCATTGGAGATCACGGCACAAGTTACCACAACCTCCCCTGAGCTGACCACCGTCACCCAGAAGCTGGCGCGTGGATCAGACCTCGGCAACTTTACCGCTAGACAGATCAGTACGGAAAAGCGTACGCTTATCGAGGAAATGATCCGCAAGCAGGTGCCAATTGCTCGCATCGCTTTTGATACTAGCTCAAGCAAATCTACCGTGCAGATCGTCCGGGATCAGCTCATCGAACGCGAGCCAACACTGTTCCGCGGCCACATGGCTGCCAACCTCCAGCGCATCGCAAACAAGGCCGCCTCAACCATTGAGCAAGGTCTTGATGCCCTCGAAGGACAAGATGTTAAACCAAGTTTACTAGCGGGAATTTCCGTCGCGCTAGGGATTATACTTGATAAACAGTCTGCGATGCTCGGTGAAACCACGGTCCAGGTGGTTGAACACCGGCTCCGGGTCGATGCGGACGCCATTTCCCGCATGATATCCGTCAAACCATTACAAGTTGTTACAGAGCAGGAGGATATCATCGATGTTGCGTAGAACATTAGACATAATAGGTATTGTGCGAAGTCAGATATTTCCTGATCATTCATTAGTTTTGCTGAAATTTCAAGCTGGTCAGGCGGGGGGGGGGAGTCCCAGCCGCCGGCGGCGAGCGCGACGCGACGCATTCACTCAACCGAAATTTTTTCATAAAAGCGCCTTCTTAGCTCAGTTGGTAGAGCACCTGTTTTGTAAACAGGCGGTCACAGGTTCGAGTCCTGTCGAAGGCTCCATCTAAAAACCAC
>Ga0209500_10000997_pt1 | contig 22367 bp, 16 predicted proteins | sample S_140212_EF_Meta_FD_187323 | JGI IMG/M metagenome (GOLD analysis project Ga0209500, IMG submission 187323) | Freshwater microbial communities from Lake Simoncouche, Canada to study carbon cycling - S_140212_EF_MetaG (SPAdes) (version 2) | ecosystem: Environmental > Aquatic > Freshwater > Lake ...
CTACAAGCACAGGCGGTACAAGTTATTATACTACATCAACTGGAGTATTTACTGGCACCAGTGTTGTACACATATTCACAGCAAGTGGAATATTTACGGTTACTCAGGCTATTACAGTATCTTATCTAGTAGTAGCCGGTGGTGGTGCAGGTGGTAGTAATAATCAACCAGACGGTAGAGCAGGTGGTGGTGGTGCAGGTGGTATGACAACCGGAACTTCTGTACTTTCTATAGGCACTTATACAATTACTATAGGCAGCGGCGGCGCTCAATCCAGCGGAACTAGCCCTGGATCAGATGGTGGATTCAGTTCAATTACTTCAGGAACTGCTGTAATCAGTACAGCAACAGGTGGCGGTGGTGGTGGCGGATGGTCTGCTACTGGTCGGCCTGGCGGAAGTGGTGGTGGTGGTGGAGCCGCTCCTACTGGAGGAACGTATCCTGGTGGTACAGGTGTTCCTGGACAAGGTAATAATGGTGGTGCTGGTACTACAGATAGCGCAACATTCCGTGCCAGCGGTGGTGGAGGTGGCGCTGGTGCTGTTGGCGGAACTGCTGGCGGTGCGCCAACAGCAACCACAGCAGGCGGGGTTGGACGTCAATATTCAATTTCAGGGACTGCAACATATTATTCTGGCGGTGGTGGCGGAAATGGCGGTCCTGGTGGATTAGGTGGTGGTGGACCTGCTCCCGGAACAGCTGGAACGCCAGGAACAGGCGGTGGTGGTGGTGGTGGAGTTGTGTTAATGGTTGGCGGGGCGGGCGGTCCTGGTATTATAGTTTTAAGCTATGTTTATACAGCATCAACTATAGTTACTACTATAAATTCAAGTTCAGCCATAGCATATGCTTATGGAGGTGTTGTCGGTACTACAGGAGGTGGATCAAGCGGTGGTGGATATACAGGTCAAGGATATTCAGTTCCACCAGGCAGTGTTGTTACTACAGGAACAGGTGGTACGTATTTAACTACTTCAACTGGATTATTTCCTGGTACTAGTGCAGTACACAGATTTACAGGTCCTGGTAGTTTTGTTGCAGGATCAACTGTTTCAGCGGCTTATTTGGTAGTAGGTGGAGGCGGCGGAGGCGGAGCATTAGGCGGTGGTGGTGGTGCTGGCGGTATGCTTACTGGAACTACAACTTTATCTGCCGGTGTTACATATACTGTAACTGTAGGTACTGGTGGAGGAGGCGGTCCAAATGCCGCTCCAGGTTCAGACGGTAATCCAAGTAGTGTAATAGGAACCGGAGTTAGTATTACTGCTACAGGTGGTGGTGGTGGAGCTAGTTATGAAGGGGCTGTTGGTCGCCCAGGGGGATCTGGTGGCGGAGCTGGGGCTGGCATGACTGCCGGTTCTGGAACCCCCGGACAAGGTAATCCTGGTGGTGCATCTCAATCTTCACCTTTTTCACCAGGCGGTGGTGGTGGTGCTGGTGGTGCTGGAACTGCTGGTGTTACTGGACAATCAGGACCCGGTGGTATTGGATTAGCCAGTAGTATTACAGGGGCATCGGTAACATATGCAGGTGGTGGTGGTGCCGGTGCGGCAAATGCCGGAATACCACCGTTATCTGCAGGAACTGGTGGTCCTGGTGGAGGTGGTCCTGGTGGTGTACCAACAGGTACTCCCGGCACAACTAATACAGGTGGTGGTGGCGGTGGTGGTGGTTATAATCCTTGGGGAACAGGTGGTTCAGGCGGTCCTGGTGTAATTGTTATTAGTTATGCATTAATTTGCTCATCAGTACAAACAACAGGAGCTGGAGCCTACTCATCAACCGGAACAGGAATATTCAGTCAAGTTACAGGTGCGCAGGTAACCTACGGTGCAGGTGGTGCTGCCACAGGTGGATCACCAGGCGGTACTAATACAGGTAATGGTGGGTCAGCTCCAAACGGAACAGGTGCTCCGGGTGTAGCTTATCTAAGATATTTAGGTGGACAACGAGGTAGTGGAGGAACAGTTTCAACCGTGGGCACGTACACTCTGCATACATTTATTTCAACAGGAACATATATAGCATGAGTGTAACATTTCCAGCAACTACCACTGTAGGAACTTTTACCGGAACTCAAGCCACGGGTGGTACATCGTTATATACAACTTCGACTGGTTTATATACTGGAACAAGTGCCGTGCATGTGTTTACAGCAAGTGGATTTTTTACGTCTACACAAACCTTACCAGTTACAATTCTTATTGTTGCGGGTGGTGGTACTGGTGGGCAGGGAGTTCCGGGTACAACAGAAGGAGCTGGAGGAGGTGCTGGAGGAATGGTTGTAGCCACAACCAGTACTGTAGCCGGCCAAACATATACCGTCACAGTAGGTGCCGGTGGAGGTCTTTATTCAGCTGCCAACGGTAGTCCCAGTGTTTTTTCCGGAACAGGTATTACTTTAACAGCCCTAGGCGGTGGCGCTGGTGCTAATGCTCCGGGAAATGCTAATCTAAATCCAAACGGTAGTGATGCTCGAAAAGCTGGAGCCAATGGTGGATCAGGTGGAGGTGGTGGAACATGGACAGGGTCAAATGGCGGCATTGGCACTCAACCTGGACAAAATCCTGGCAGTCCTTGGGTAACACAATATGGTAATCCAGGTTATGGTAACCCGGGTGTAAACGGTGCCGCGGGTGGTGGAGGTGGTGCTGGAGGATCTGGTGGGCCAGACGTAGGTAACGTAGGTGGTCCCGGTGGTGTTGGTATAGCATCAACTATTACAGGTGTAGTCACTTATTACGCAGGTGGTGGCGGTGGTTCTTCCGGGGGTTCTCCAGGAAGCGGAGTTGGTGGTGCCGGTAGTGGATATCCTGGAGCTCCAAGTTTAGGCGGTAGTGCGCTGTCTTACACCGGAGGTGGTGGAGGTGGTGCTAGCAATGGAGGCAACGGCGGTGGCGGTGCTGGTGGTCCAGGAATAGTGGTTATTTCTTATAATGCTGTATACACAGCTACAACTACACTAGCCAACGGTTATACTTTTACCACGGGATCATATGTTTGGGTGTATAATACATCTACAAGCCGCTGGTGGAGTACACAAGAACCTACACAAACGTATACCTTAACACCAAACCTAATACAAGATCAAGGTACTACATCAACAGGTTATATTGATTTTCCTTACGGTACTACACTTCAACGACCTACTACGCCTACTCTAGGTTATATGCGATTCAATACTGATTTAGGTTATATGGAATACTATAATACTGCCAGTATCTGGGTACAAATCCCCAATCAAAACACTTAATTTATAGCAGTTATCCTAAACAGCGGATTTGCATAAATAATAGGAAAGGCCAATAATGCATAATCAATTACCACATCTGGAGCTAAATTTTGAGTCTAGCTAGTCAACTATCGTTTTTTTATTCCTCAACAGGAACAGTACTACTTTCTAGTACAGCAACATCTACTAGTACAACAACAGGTGCGTTGGTAGTTCCTGGTGGGGTTGGTATATCAAAAGATTTATATGTTGGCGGGACAATTTATGGAACTATTGACGAAACTAGTTTATCGGGTATATTAGCCAGCACATCCACTGATGCTATGAATGTGCTGATCAATAATAGCGTATCAGCAACAACCTATTATATAGCATTAACGGAACAAAAAGACGGAAATTATTCACCACTCGATGCCGATACAAATGTTTATTACGACACAGAAACTCAAACATTAACATCGACAAAATTTAATACTCTTGGAGCAACTAATAGTACTAGCACAACTACAGGCGATATAGTTGTTGCAGGCGGAATTGGTGTTGGTAAAGATTTATATGTTGGTGGAACAGTAACTGGTGGCGGTATACGCTCGACCACAACATCAACCCCACCCCCAAATCCTACAGTAGGTGACATTTGGTATAACACAGCTGATGACACATTCTATAGATATACTTCAGATGGTGTAACTAATGCTTGGTTAGACTATGCAGGTCCTGCAGTAGGTAATGCTGTTAACGGTTCTAACGTGGCGGCCAGCTTAATACCTACATCTAGTGGAGTTTACGATCTAGGTTCAAATACAAATAGATTCCGTACATTATATGTAACGTCTAGCACCATAGATATTGGCGGAGTTGCTCTCAGTGCCACCGGTGGATCATTGGCTGTAGGTGGGGTAGCATTGGCTACTACTGCATCAGTGGCAGCTTCTGTGGCTGTAGGCGGTGGACCAAAAATAACCAGTGTTCAACTAACCACAGGATCAAGCTACACAGTTACAACAGCCACAGCGATATCAACCAGTGGCGGATACATATTAATTAATGGAACAGGATTTGTAGCAACACCACAAGTAACTATTGGTGCACAACTGGCTACCAGTATTGGTTTTGTCAGTGCAACACAGCTACAGGTACAGGTACCTGCACAGGCCGCTGGTACTTATCCAGTATATGTTACTAACTCAGACGGTGGGGTGGCAATTAATGTTCCAGGATTAACTTATAATCAATCTCCTGTATGGGCCACAGGATCAACATTGACTCCCGGTGTTAATGGAAACGCAATCAGCATACAATTATCTGCAACAGATGACGGTTCAGTAACTTACTCTGTGTCTTCTGGTAGTAGTTTACCCAGTGGATTATCTTTAAGTTCCGGTGGATTATTATCGGGTACAGTCACTGGGTTAAGTGTAGAGACTACTTATAATTTTAGTATTGATGCTATTGACAGTTATACACAAAAAGTTACACAATCGTTCTCTATAACTATTACCGTTGGTGATGCTTATTTCCCTTATGTTAGTTTATTATTAAATGGTAATGGAACTAACGGTGCACAGAACAATACATTTTTAGATGGTAGTACAAACAACTTTACTATTACCCGTAATGGTAATACAACACAAGGTACGTTTAGTCCTTATGGTGCAAATTGGAGTAATTACTTTGGAACAGCACAGCACAAGTTATCTACAACTGGAATGACTGCATTTGGTTCTGACTTTACCTTGGAACTTTGGATATTCCCAACATCGTTTAATGACTACAACACTATTTTTGATAGCAGGGGCGGTGATGGTGATGCAAATGGCGTAGTTCTTGGATTAAATTCTGCGGCTAAAGTATATATTTATACCAATGGGGGATTTCTACTTACAACCACTACAGCTATATCTTTAAACACATGGACTCACATAGCTTTAGTGCGAAGCGGCTCTGGCTCTGGTAATGTAAAAGTTTACATTAATGGGGTTGCTGACGCTACAACAGCAACATATACAACAAGTTTTACAAGCACAGCACCATCAATTGGTGACGATTGGAACACTCGTGGGTTCTTGCAATACTTTGGCTACTTGTCAAATCTTCGTGCAGTAACTTCTGCTTTATACACAAGCACATTTACACCAAGTACAACGCCATTGACTACAATAAGCGGAACAGTATTGTTAACTTGTCAGTCCAACAGATTTAAAGATAACAGCAGTAGCAACCTTACCATTACAGTAACAGGCTCACCAACTATACAACGTTTCAGTCCATTCAGTCCTAGTGCAGTTTACTCTACTAGTACAATTGGTGGGTCAGGATACTTTGATGGTGCAGGTGATAGCCTACAAGCACCAAGTGGTGCAAGTATTTCGGGAACCGGAGACTTTACGGCTGAATGCTGGATATACCCAACCACTATTCCAGGATCCTATAATATTATTGTATGTAGTGATACATCCGGTGGCCTGACAATGTTTGGATTAAATTCAAACGGAACTATTTTTATGGGACGCTCTTTAATAGATGTGCAAGCCACAACAAGTAATAGTCTTATTTACAACACATGGAATCATATTGCGATCTCTCGTAGTAGCGGAACGGTAAGACTTTTTATAAATGGAGTCCAAGGATACTCAGGAAGTATCACCACAAATTACAACGCAGGCACAGTTCGGTTAGGAACCGACGGTGGTGGCTCATCATTGCCCTACACAGGCTATATTTCTAATTTTAGAATTATTTCAAATTCAGCAGTTTACACATCAAACTTTACTCCACCAACAGCACCAGTTACTGCAATTAGTGGAACTTCACTATTATTAAATTACACCAACGCTGGTATTATTGATAACACAATGATAAACAATTTAGAAACAGTTGGCAATGCACAAATATCTACTGTACAAAGTAAATTTGGTGGAAGTAGTATGTACTTTGATGGTACTGGGGATTATTTGAAATCTGTCCCTTCTGCTGGTAATATATTAAGAGCCGGCAACTTTACTATTGAATTTTGGTTATACCCAAGCGATACCAACTCTGCATATAGAGCATTAGTTTCAAGCGAAAATTATGCTAATACAACCGGTGGATGGAGTTTATATCAATACGGCACATCAATTGAGTTTTGGATATCTCCGGGGGTGTCTGTTACAATCAACGCTACTTCAGCAATAACAGCAAGCACTTGGCAACATTTGGCTCTTTGCCGTGCTTCTGGAACATTGCGTTTGTTTATAAATGGAACAAGCGTAGCCTCTGTGTCAAACAGCACAGAATTAACAGGTCAAGAAATTTGGATTGGGGATAATAATAGTGGAAGCTACTTCTACAATGGGTACATAGATGACCTCCGAATAACAAAAGGTTATGCACGTTATACCACAACCTTTACACCGCCCGCCTCGGCATTACTAGGACAGTAAATACACTATGAGCTTCCCAATTTCACCCACAAACGGACAAACGGCAGTACTTAATGGTATAACTTATACTTACAGTACTAGTACCACAGCTTGGAAAAGACTACAGAGTACTGTTACTGGTACTACAACGCTTTCTATAACTGGCACTACATCAGCAACATCAACTACAACTGGCGCATTACAAGTAGCTGGCGGTGTTGGAATACAAGGTTCTGTTTATATTGCCAATACATCATATATTAATGGTGCACAGATTGTTACAACTGCTACAATAGGTAATATTGGAGGCGGTACTGGATACACTGGTTCAATTGGATATACAGGTAGTGCTGGTGGATTAGGTTATACAGGTAGTTTAGGCTATACAGGTAGTGCCGGTGATCTTGGTTATACAGGTAGTTTAGGATACACAGGTAGTGCTGGCGGTCTTGGTTATACTGGCAGTTTAGGTTATACTGGTAGTGCTGGCGGATTAGGGTATACAGGTAGTTTAGGTTATACTGGTAGTTTAGGATACACAGGTAGTCAAGGATACACAGGTAGTCAAGGATACACTGGTAGTTTAGGATACACAGGTAGTGCCGGATCATTTACCGGAACCACATCACTACAGATTATCACTTCAAATACATCGGCTTCTACTAGCACCACAACAGGTGCACTACAGATAGCCGGTGGTGCCGGAATTGGCGGTGCAGTTAATATTGGACAAACCAGTACTATACGTGGTTCTGAAATTATTACTACGGCCACTATTGGATTATATTCATCTGTATCTGCAACAACATCAACTAGCAGTATCGTTACTATTTCAGATGTTGCCCCAACTAGTCCTGCAAATGGACAACTTTGGTGGGACAGCAGTGTTGGAGATTTAAGTGTATTTTACATTGACAATAATGGCGGTCATTGGGTCGATGCCGTAGCACAGAATCAGTTTACCGGCGGAACTGTAATTAACGCCTTAGTTGTAGCTAATACAGCAAGTTCTTTCTCGACTGTAACTGGCGCACTGCAAGTAGCAGGTGGTGCAGGAATTGGCGGTAATTTATATGTTGGCGGTATCAGCTATGTTGGGGGATCTTTAGTAATAACAGCGGCAAATGTTTCAACATATGTTGCTAGTTCTATTGCTGCCGGAATTGCTCTTCCAGGAACAACCTCAACATTTGTTATAACAAATAATACTAGTGCAACTTCGACTGCAACAGGTGCATTGACTGTAACAGGCGGTCTAGGAGTAGGCAAAGATGCATACATTGGCGGAAATTTAAATATTGGCGGTGAGATCGTTGCCAGTAAATTAACAATTGAATATACAACGGTTACAACCACGTTGATTAAAACAGATGATATTATCAGCACTAGTAATTCAACATCAGCTACATCAACTACAACAGGCGCTTTAATAATTACAGGTGGAGTTGGAGTTGGAGGAACGGTATACGCAGGCAATGTATATTCAAATGGTTCATTAATTAGTGGTACCACTATATCAGATACGCCTCCCGTAAATCCAGGCAATGGACAAATGTGGTGGGACAGTAGTGTTGGCGATCTAAGTATATACTATGTTGATGCTAATGGCGGACATTGGGTTGACGCTGTCGCACAAAATCAATTTACTGGCGGTACTATAATTAACGCTTTAATTATATCTACGACAACAAATTCAGTATCAACTACAACTGGTGCATTACAAGTAGCCGGTGGTGCTGGTATTGGCGGGTCTGTTTACATTGGTAATACTTCATATATAGCTGGTGCACAGATTGTTACAACAGCTACTATGCAATCTCTTGGTGGCACTGGATACACTGGTAGTGCTGGCGGTTTAGGATATACCGGTAGTGCTGGCGGTGCTGGCGGCCTTGGGTACACTGGTAGTTTAGGATATACTGGTAGTGCCGGCGGCCTTGGGTACACTGGTAGTTTAGGATATACTGGTAGTGCTGGCGGCCTTGGGTACACTGGTAGTCTTGGGTATACTGGTAGTGCTGGCGGCCTTGGGTACACTGGTAGTTTAGGATATACTGGTAGTGCTGGCGGCCTTGGGTACACTGGTAGTTTAGGATATACTGGTAGTATTGGGTACACTGGTAGTCTTGGATATACTGGTAGTTTAGGATATACTGGTAGTATTGGGTACACTGGTAGTCTTGGATATACTGGTAGTGCTGGTGGTGCTGGCGGCCTTGGGTACACTGGTAGTTTAGGATATACTGGTAGTTTGGGATATACTGGTAGTGCCGGTAGTGATGGTCCAGTTGCTGGATCAGCTAATCAGGTGGTATACAAAAACGCTAGTAATATTGCTTCAGGCAGTGCTAATTTAACGTTTGATGGAGTTAGCTTATCTGTATATGGTATTCCTATTGGCCATGGTAGCTACGGATACGGTGCAGTAAATTCTAATAGTATTGCTATTGGCTCAGGAGCACTTCTTCAAAATTCTGGTGATTATAATACAGCCTTAGGAAATGGCGCAGGTTATATGGTTGGCTCAGGCGGATCTGGTACATATATTGGAGCAAATACCGCCGCCGGAGGAGGGTCTGGAATTACTGGCGCCAGAAACACAGCAATAGGATATGCGGCTGGGTTTGCCTTGACAAGTACCGCAAATAATAATACATATGTTGGCGCAGGGTCTGGTTCAGGTATGACTGGCTCTAAAAATAGTATCCTTGGTCAGTTTTATGGCAATAGTGGCGGTCTAGACATTACCTCATTAAGTAACTATGTAGTTCTTTCCGACGGGGATGGAAATCCACTTGCTTATGTGGTTAATGGTGGGTCATGGTATCAAAAGAGTAATAGTTCATCTTGGGCCACCACGTCTGACATTCGTTTAAAAAACAATATTAAACCATTAACAAGTGCATTAGACCTTATTGAAAAACTGAATCCGGTATCATTTAATTATATTGAAAACAATAAATCTGATATTGGGTTTATTGCTCAGGAATATAAACAGGTTCTTCCTGAGCAAGTAATAGTCAAAGAAGATACCAAAGATACTTTAGTGATTCAGCAAAATCTAATTCCATATTTGGTAAAATCTATTCAGGAACTTAAAGCAGAAGTAGACTTACTTAAACAACAACTTGCATCTCGATAGGATATTAAAATGTCAACAACATTTTCAACAAAAATTACGGTCATGTATACCATACAACAAACTGACCCTAATTATGTAATTAACGCAATCTGGGAATTAACAGGAGTAGACGGCACTTATACTGCTTCTGTTGGCGGCAACACACAGTTTGACTCACAGCAATCAGAAACATTTGTACCTTATGACCAACTAACAGAGTCTTTAGTCATTAGTTGGATACCCGAGAGCCAAATAGACATTGCAAAGGCAAGTGTACAAGGACAAATTGATTCGTTAATTACTCCACCTATTGGCCCTAAAAATACACCACTGCCCTGGTCAGCCTAACATATCAAATACCCATTATATAGCTTTGGAAAGAAATGTCTATTACAGAATAGAACGTTTTAATAGATAATTACGCGGTGTTAGTATAAGCATAAATACGAATAACGCAAAGATCTAACCTATGGCTTTTTATACTAACGGAATTCAAAATATTGACAATCAGGGTATTGTAGAATTACCTATTGTTCAGTCACCTAATTTACCAATTTCCGCGGTAGCAGGGTATCTGTTATATCTTCAAGATCAAAAAGTTCTTACAATAAGTACTGGAAATCCCAGTGACCTATGGAGATCATTTCAAGCTGTACCACTCAGTTACAAAAATGAAGTTCCTTTAGAACAGAGTATTATAGCCGGTGGATATAACAGTGACATAGGGTTTGATGGTCGAAATTCTATGAGTCGGTTACAGTTTTCTTCAGATGCTACTATACAATTATCTACAACCGTACCTTTTAATCTTGCCCGAGGTGCACATCATTCTACTTGGCAATATGCCTATTTCCATGGAGGAAATGTTAATTCATCTGCCAAACAAGATTGGTCAACATTTACTATAACCAGCATAACATCTAGGCCTGGGTCAAATTTCTTTCCTACGGCTTGTTTAAATCCAGGTAAGAAAGGTGAAAATACATTAGGTCTACTTTTTAATCTATTTGCAAGTTACGAAATAAATTTTTCTACGGATTCCTGGTCCACTGGAAATTACAACAACAATACCAATAATAATTGTGGAACATTTGGAGAGACTAGCGGATATGCTTGGAATCAAAATACAGTTCAAAAATTAAACTGGAGTACTAGGGTTTGGTCCGCTACGGGGGCAGGACCCGCTAATGGTAGTAACTTTAGTAAACTTTTAAACTCTAAATGGAACAAGTGGTATCTACCGGGCAACACAGGAGGAGTCGGCGGTACAGGTGGTACTCCTACAATGGATATTTACAGCAATTCTAGTGATACATTTTCAGCTGGAGCTACTCCAGTAACAACCATCCTAGGGTGCGACGGAGTCATGGCGCAAGATTGGGGATATTGGGCAGGTTACTATAATTTTCAAGAAGGATATACTGGGAATGCTTTAAAGATGGACTATGCCTCAAATACTATGAGCTCAAGTCTTAGATCATATTTGGCGTATTCTGTTTCTAATGCTTCTACTCCCTCGGGTCCAATCTCATAATAAAGGTAAAAAATGGCATTTTATATAGGCACCAACACCGCTAAAATAATAATCAATAATGACGGTATTTTTGAAATAGGAACCTACGGAACCAGAGCCGATTTACCCGGTTCAGGTGTACGAGGCTACATGGCTTGGGTCTCTGATCAACAAGAACTTGTAATTAATACAGGAAATACAGTACACCCCAGTCCTAACAATACTCAACCAACACCGGTTGTTTCTTCTGTTTCCCCAGATGAAGGTGTTACTTGGTATAAGATAGTAAATCCCAGTGGTGCTTCAACGCAGAGTGTACGATTAGATCAAGGAACATTGTGTGGTGGATATAATAGTCAGGTAAATTGGAATACTATACATCGGCTAGATTTTAACACAGATTCTGCAATGTTGCGACCAGAAACTACTCCGTGGGCCACTAGATATTCCACAGCTATGAGTAGCAAATTATTTGCTTATTATCATGCAGGGTTTACGGGACCAACCCCTGGTCCTGATAGCCCCTCAAATCGGCAAACATGCCGACAAAGCTGGACTACATTTGCGTTATCTTTAATAGCCAGTGCTCGACCTAGTGCCATGGGCGAAGGATTTCAAGTTGCACTATATTCTACCAGTAACTTAAACAATAACTACGGTCTAATACAATATGGAGGAGAATGTAATTATTTTATTTTTGCCACCGATACTACAACCACAACCGATGAATGGTATGCAAACGGTGCAGGACCATATTCTGGAGTAGATCTTCGTGACCCTAATGGGGGTGCTAGTAACGATTACGGGTTATCTGCAAACGGTCCAAATTTTGGTTATGTAAATCATAGAAACGTTGCTAAATTTAATTGGAATAGTAAAGCCTACATCTTAACTGGACAGGCTTCTCCAAGAACGGCTGGCGGATTTCCTCGAGGAGGCCATAGTACTCCATACAATAAATTTTATTACGGGGTTGACGATAACATCGACAGTTATAATACTACTCTCGACCAATGGAATTCTTCAACTCTTCAGTTTCCGTTGTTTACTGACGACAGCAGATTTAGCGATGCCGGCGGAGCACGAAGCAGGTTATTTGAAGGTAGTGCTATTCCAGGACAAGACTGGGGATACTGGTATTCAATGTGGGGATATCAAAGATATCAATATCCTGCGGCGTACACATCATTTACGTCTTATACAAATCTTTCTCAAAAAACATTCTATGCTACAGATACAACCGTATGGAGTCCAAGTAGCGATCTAGGATCTAGGACAAGTTCTTGGGCCGCTGGGCCTATTAGTGGTAATTCGGCCAGTGGTTGTAGCGGCCCAACCAGTTAGGAAATAATATGGGATACTTTATTAACAATCAAAATATCGTTGATAATAGCAGGAATCTTGCCCCTGGAAAATTTACTAATAGAGCTTCTTTACCGTCACCTAGCACGTTAGGTTATCTTGCCTATATATCAGATCAAAATGATCTTGCTGTAGGGGGGATAGTTAATAGTATGTTACCTGATATAGGAAATACCTGGTATAAATTTATGATCAGACCTTTAGATTATAAAAACGAAGTTATTTTATCACAGGGCGTTATTGGAGGAGGCGGGGCTGCCGGCGAAGACAGAAATACTATACAACAAATGATATATAGTGTTGATACAATTGTTAAACTAGTAACAACATTACCTGTTACTACAGCATACGGTGGCGGCCACGGAAATAAGTTGCATGCCTACTATCATCAAGGTCGTGATACAGCTATGGCAACAGCCGGAAAGACAGCTCTTAAAAATGACTGGGCAACGTATTCTATACAAATTCTTCCTGAAAGACCTAATTGTTTTGGTGCTAATATTAATACTACACAACCAGGCCCTGTTATACAAAATACCTTTGGTGTTGTTATGCAAGGAACTGCCAGTTGTTATATAACTTTCAGTACAGATACTTGGACTGTAGGTGGATATAATGCTCCTTCTACTGGAACCGGGTGGGCGACATACAGTGGAAATTACGGTTATAATTATTCTGGTAGTGGTGATTTATACAGACTAACGTTCCCAAGCGGATCTTGGGCATCCACGGGTGCGGGTGGACCTCCAAATGGCGGTGGGGCCGGTAAGGTCTTAAATACCAAATGGGGGAAATTTTACAATGGTGGTGGTAAGGTTGATCGATATACCGAAGCATCAAATAGTTGGAGCATAGCCGCCAATTCACCTAACGGTTCTACCCCAGGATCATGGCAAGAACAAACTACCCTAATGGCACAAGATTGGGGATATTGGTGCGGGTTTTCTGATACTACTAGTGGCACAGCCTATTACAAAATTACTTACCAGCATCATTATGCCACAGAAACACTGACAGCCAGTATAACAATATCAAATCTACAAGCCACAGCAAACATGGGTGTAGCCAGCATATCATTTCCTACAGTAGCCGGATGTAGTACACAAGGACCGTAGAATTGATAAGTAGTTTCATGAAGTATGATATTACTATTATTGGCGGAGGTACCTCTGGTTGGTTAGCCGCAGCCTATCTTAAATTTCACAATGTAGAAAAATCTATATGTTTAATCGAAAGCCCTAATATACCCACAATCGGAGTTGGCGAAGGGACATTCCCAACAACAATGTGGCTGTTAAATAGCATAGGAATACCACACTATAAATTATTAGCAGAAAGCAATGGCGGTATAAAATTAGGCATACAATACCGAGATTTTAGTGAACAAACATTTTGGCTTAGCACTTCGGGTCCAGAAGAGTGGGAACGTTGGGGGACAGAAATGACCAAACAAGTAGCATTGTCCAATAAAACTGCGGTTGTAAACGAAAATGGATTTGTTGCCTGCCATTTTGTTGCAGGTGATTTGGCAAAATTACTAAAAGATCACGCAATAACTCTGGGAGTTGTACACTTATCAGAAGAAGTTATATCTTCTACGGTAGAAAATAATCAATGTCAGAGTATAACTTTAAATAATAACAACACAATATCTTCAAATTGGTTTTTAGACTGCTCGGGGTTTGCTAGACTATTAGTTAAACAGACTAATAGTAAATTTGTTAGCTACAGTGATCATTTATTTGTAGACAGTGCGGTAGTTGGCCCCACTCCTTATAAAAATAAAGAAAAAGAATTTGACCCTTATAGCAAAATAACAGCAAGGACAGCAGGGTGGCAATTTAGAATCCCAACATATTCAAGAATTGGAAACGGATATGTTTATAGTAGTCAATTTACTTCTCCAGAAGATGCTGAAAAAGAACTTCGAAATACAGTACCCGAATTAGACCAAGTTAAACATTTAAAAATGACTTTGGGCTATTATGATGAATTAATTACAGGTAATATTGTTGCCATAGGACTTAGTGGAGGATTTATTGAACCTATGGAAGCTACTGCAATTCATCTTACAGAAAGAACAATCATAGCATTCAACGATTTACTCAAAGGAACTGACACAGTTGATTCAGTAAATCAATATCTTAAAAATAAAATAAAATATATCAAAACATTAATATTAGCACACTATGCCTTTAGTAAAAGAACAGATCCGTTTTGGAAATTGGCCCAAACAAAGGCATATAACTCTGAAGAAATTCAAGAATTTTTTAGTAAATTACAAAATGGTAAATTTCCTACCCCACAAGATAAATTAGATATTGCCTACCCATACACACAATGGAATGAATTATTAAAAGGTTTTTTTCAGCCCCACTACTATCCCGCTATAAATAACAAAGCCAAAGCAGAGATATATATGAGTACATATTATTCTCCCAGCCATTATAATTACATTGAAGAATTAAGGAAAAAAAATGAACAAAAAAACATACACAGCCACTGATATCCTAGATAACGTTGAAAAGGGTATGAGCGATTTTCAAATTAAAAATTTTGTTGTCAATGCTCAGCTGACACCATTAAAGCAATTACAACAGGCCGCAATGGAAGCGCAGGTTAGAGAAGATAATTTAAAAAAATCTGAATTTGAAATAACTAAAACTAAACTAAAAATTAAAATTTTTGAAGCTCACAAAGAAAAAACCGACGACGAAATAGAAAAAGCACAAGTAGATCTTGATTTAATTATTGCTAACGAAAAACTCATTAGTATCGACAAAGAAAAGAAAAGAATAGCAAGAGAATTAAAAAGTTTTCAAGATGTTTTAGATTTTTTTAACGAGAATTATGACATTGAAAAGATGATTGAAATGCAGGACACATTAGATATAGACTACTGGGTCAAAAGATTATCTAAACAGGCCAGTATGGATATTATTTCAACTGGTCGCATTGGTACTGGAAATCTCAGTGCTATGTTAGATATGCCAGATGATATATTTCAAATATGTGTACAAGAAACTTATGCGTTAACAAACAAATTAGCCAAAGTAATACCCATGCCTGGATTGAATGGGCCAAATAGTCAAGAAGACTCGCTGTTGAAATTCAATCCTAATGATAAGGATACTCCAAATGCTATTAGTCAATAATAAAATTTCTGGGTTAGGAATTAACTTACCCAGTGGCCAGAGAACAACATTAAGTGTAAATTATTCATTAATAGATACTGATAATACTTGGTGGTATACCATACCAGACATTGCTGTAAATCGTATTAAACAAATTACAGATACAACCCTCATAGATCAATTGAAACTGTTGACTCGTACTATTCACAAAGATGGCACTGTTAGAATGTACGGAACCGGTGTAGATTGGTTGGGAGAACCACTTGCAGGTTCTGAATTAGAAAATTTTTTAGAAGGTGCAAAATATATTGCCAAACTAAATGTGGCGATAGCTTATGATAATAAGGCTAAAACATTAGTTGGAAATGAATCTGTGTTAGAACAAGGTACATGGGCACAGCAGTTATCAGAAGCCCAAGCTGTAATATCTGACTCTAATGCTAGTACTCCTTTATTAACAGTATTAGCCTCTGCAAGAAATATATCAGTAGCAGACTACGCACAAAATGTTATAACTGCGTCTAATAATTATGCTCAGGCACAGTCTTCATTGCTTGCAGAACTTAAGACAAATTATCAACTAATTGACACAGCGTCAACAGCACAAGCTCTTAAGGATACTGGGTGGATTTAAAAGAGTATCAGTTGTTTACTAGTCCTGTATGGACTTTTGAAAACACAATTGATCCTGTCACCCTTGATTTATTAATTAAGTTTTCCTACGACACAGTAGAACGGTATCCTATGGAAACTCCTATCAGTAAACGTAATGGTAGGAACAGTGAATGGGTATCTATCCCAAATCCTGCGTTGCTGGAAGTATTGCAAGCCGCTATACATCAAATTAAATTAGTATATCAACCTACAGTGCCCTTAAACTTAAAAAAATATTGGGTGAATATTAATCCTCCCGGTGCCTACAACGTTCGACACAATCATCCCAATACTGTATTGGCCTGCACTCTGTATTTACAAACACCTGAGAATAGTGGCGATTTTGTAGTACACAATCCAAACCCTGCGGCTATGTTTGCCGCATATAGTAATAAACGAGCCCACTATAACTTTAGTGAATTCCGTATAACACCAACTCCTGGTATGTTTTTAGCTGTTCCTGGTTGGTTAGATCATTCAGTAGATCTTAATACATCAGACTCTGATCGTATCTCGATCAGTATGAATCTCTCAGCCGGTTGACTTTTCCAAAAATTCCTGTATAATTGTCAGTGTCCGTATGGATATTTTTAAAGGAGAAGTAAATGGACTTCATCACAACCGTCCTGTTAAAGGATATTTCGTATCTATGGATGATATTCTTCATTATGATCACTGCCGGACTAGCAAAAGAGTACGCTCTATTCGCCCCGGCATTTGCCTATGTAAGAAACACATTCCGTAGCAATAAGTTTGTTGTAGTGCTCCTAAGTGCGATTGGTGGAATATTGCCAATTGAAGGTCGAGTCACTGTGTCAGCAGGTTTGTTGGACACAGTTGCACCTAAGTGTGGACATGGCCGTGAGAAGTTAGGCATTGTAGACTATCTAAGTACGCACCACTATTATTTGTGGTCGCCATTAGAGAAAACTGTAATACTACCTATCGCGGCATTTGGAATTACTTACACCGCATGGCTTGGTCTAGTTGCACCGTTGTTAATTGTCAGTTTAGTATTCATTACTTGGTACATATGGAGTCAGGTAAAGGATGAAGAAATTACAATTACACCCGGGACTTTTAAACTATCAGCAGTCCTTCGTAATGTTGCACCAATGTTTGTAGCCGTTGGCTTGTACATTTATAACAGTGCATGGATGATTGGTTGTTTTGGTTTCTTAACTCTATATTACATCTTTATCAGTCAACAATGGAACATTAAGAAATTACTGAGCTATGTTCGCTGGGATGTATTAGCATGGGTTGGTGCAGTTATCGCTTTAGGGAACTACATGAAATCTTATGATGCCGCATGGCAATCTATGTTAAAGACAAGTGTGCTTGATCCGCATACTTTTGTTGGCATGGTGGCTATTTCAGCTATTGGTTTTATAGCCAGTTTCTTAATGGGTAGTTCGGGTAAGTTTGTTGCAATCGCTGTATTAATGTCTCAAGTCTTTGGACACGAGTATTTCTTATGGTTCTTTGCATTAGACTTTGCTGGATATCTCATTAGCCCCACGCATAAGTGTGTTATGATTGGTAATCGTTATTTTGGTACACCAGTTGGCACTTATTACCGGGCGTTAGGAGCATGGGGAGTTTTACTGCTTGCAACAGGTGCTATTTTTACATTTTTAATCTAGTAAATCTAACAGTAGTTCTAACTTAGCCTTAACGACTCGATTGTTAAGGCTATTTTTTACACCTTGATGTAGGGGTTTAGGCCAAGCATTAAAACTACACCATGCGTAACTAGCATGTTCTTTATTAAGTGTTGGAATAAATTCTTCGTTAACTATCAACACATATGTATTGTATTGAAAATTTTCATCATTACTGGTGAATAATTCTAAAGGTACTATTTTTTCTATTTTAGGATAAGATCCTATTTCTTCTGCAATTTCACGATTTAGTATATCGACTGGAGTTGAATCACCAGGTTCTTTTTTGCCACCCACTAGTCCCCAAGTATTAGCAGTTTTTCCCTGTGTACGCAATAATAATAAAAATCTACCAGTATTTTTAGCTAGAAATAATCCGCCACTACATATTATTTTATTTACAGAACTAGTCGCCATGTTAATTTATCGTATATACCTTCGAAGCTTTTGCTCCATTGTTGTATATCGGGATCGTACTTATATTGTACCCCGGTATATGTATTAGTTATATACGTAATGTCTATGGCTGAACTAGAACTGAATACTGTAACCCATGCTGTCCCAGACCACTCGATAATATCATTTGCATAAAGTACTTGGTCATCTCCACTACTATTTTTCCAAGCATCTGGCCCGTCATATCCTGGTGTACCGTATTCTGAGTTGACATTGACATTTTCTAATATTAAATATCTAATCCCAGCAACAGTATTTGAAGGATTAAATGTTTCAGGATTAACAATAGCATCTACTGTACCCCAATTATTACTATTACGAGATGGTCCTTCTATAACAGTATTTTGAGGAATAGTTTCAGCGTCAATACTCAATTGCATCTTTGTTTCATCTAATGGATTTAAACTAATATAGGCAATAATTTCGCTACCGGTTGGTTTGGTTAATCTTATCTGACTGAGTCCTGGACGGAAACTACCTGGATATAAATCTAATATACGATACCAGCTGTTAAGATTATTAGGAGTGGGGATACTTATTGTATCTCCCTGTTGTTGCCCAAGTATTAACTGAGCAACGTTATCTAATACTAACAAATCATACTCTCCGGGAGTACTTACACTAACGGTAGCTATTTCTCCTAGACTGCTTAATACTGAGGCACCGTCAGCATACTCACTGCCAATTGTTCCTTGTGGATTAGTAAACACGCTGGCAATAATTTTAGTAATAACACCCAACTGCATTACTTTAGCAGGTGGAGTAATCCAAACGTGGGTTTCAAATTCTAAATTTGCTATATCGATGTCTTGTTCAACTCCTTGTGGAATTTGTCGACTTCTAAAAGTTTGAGTTTTAAGAGTTAGAACACTAATGCTGGTCCAATCAATAAAATTGTCTGTGGTCTGTAATTCTAAACTAGGATTGAACAGAACTACTATTTGTTCCCATAACTGCAATTTTTGATCTGTATTTGTGGCCCATATGTCTGCACTAAAAGTAGCCAGATAGGGAGTAGGCATTAGTCTCTGTACAGTATAGTTTGATCCTTGCGTGTTTAAATATTGATTGGAGGCGGCATCAAATTTACGTTCATTAACTGAAACCGTGCTGACAAATGTAGGATCTTGTATTCGACTAGTATCATATTGTAAATCTTTAATATAACAGGCAATAAAGGGTGCTGTAGGTATTGTATTCTCGCTGTTCTTTCTTAAGATTTGACCTACTTGCCGAGTCATGTCTCCATATCGAACTGGAACACGGATGACATCACCTCTAGCATTCTTATAGCTAAAGTTACTCATGATCCGCATAAATTGTGTCAAGTATCTTTTTACTTGCCCATCATAAAAATAATCCAAGATTAACCGTCCGTTTTAGGTTTAAGTGCCTTGCTCAAGGCCTGTCTTTCAATCACTACCTGTCCATTAATAGTGGCTGTATTAGTATTATTAATAAATCCAGTCTTTTGTGTTTGACGTATTTGTTTTCCAGCAAAAGTTCCAGATTGAGTATCCTGACTACCAAAGTTGTTTAATGTCATACGGACATTTTGTTCAAAGAATATCCAGTTACGTCCATTAAATCTGTATAATCTATTTGGCAAATAATCTGTACGTAAATGAAACTGTCCCGCCACTGCCCCGGTAGGAAAATTAATTCCAAAGTTATATGGTGACCCGTTAGGAGGTGTACCGTCTCCTGCGATATAACCAACATAAAGATTTTCGTATGGTGTTTGTAATATTACCGAAGCATCGGCCACCGCTTGAGATACAGTAGCATCTAACTGTATGGTACTAGCATCTAATATGTTTACTAACCCAGTACCAGTTGTGGTTGGAATAATATACATTCCAGAAGTATTAAATCCGCTACTAGGAACTTCGGCATCTGCTTCTGCTATAATTTGATCATTAATAAGAATATCATTTTTGTAGGTGCTGAGTAAATCACGAAGTGTATTACCACTTCCGTCTCCTGTATCTGTATCAAGTATTTCTTTGTATTCTTGACTGTCAACTAACGGAACACATTTAGCACGTATTAGGTGTGGATACCAAGTTTGACTAAATCCTGCTGTAGGTCGTGTAACATCTTGCACAACATAAAATCTTTTCAGTGCCACTAAGGCTTGATCTAAAGCATACTCATCTTTTAAATGTGGTAACTCTATAACATCACCACTCATAATTTTACGCCCAAGATTTTCTACACTGGAATGAAGATGAAAATACATCATAATATTATCATTTTGTAGAAATAGCCCAAACTGACTAAGGTTAAAATCTAAGTCTTGCATTTGGTGTATTCCACGAATGACATATACATCTGGATCATAATGTCGATCGCGGTTTTCCATAAAAATTAGATCCTGTATTCCAAGTTCTGGTATATCGTTATTATTAACAGGAACTCCGGGGGTACTGTCTTCTGCACTAGGATTTACTGGTCCTAAGTACTTGTGAATAAACACATCAGTTCCGCCGACTTGAAATTCTTCATTGATAACACGATCAAGAAACTTAAAATCGTTTCCTTTTTCTGGTCTATAAAGTGATAAGCGAGGCATGGTAGTGTATTTATGTAGCTAAATAATCATATGAACGACAACGATCAAGAACGCCAAAAAGTTAAAGAGTATGTAAACGCCATGTTAGGTGGCGGTATGATCGATATTGAGCTCGACCCAATACATTACGATACTGCTATAGATCGCGCACTTAATAAATTCCGCCAGAGAAGTACTAATGCTGTTGAGGAAAGTTTTGGTTTTTTGACCATAAATGTAGACACTAACGAATATATTATGCCCAAAGAAGTTATGAGCATAAGACAATTATTTCGCCGTAGTATTGGTTCACGCTCAGGTGGTGGTGATGGCGGCAGTTTGTTTGAGCCGTTTAATCTAGCTTATTCTAACACATATTTGTTGGCCAGCACTAATATGGGTGGATTAGCCACATACTATGCTTTTGCAAGTTACCAAAAAATGGTTGGTAAAATGTTCGGTACAGACATTAACTTTACCTTTAACAAAACCACCAAACTTCTAACTATTATGCAACGTCCAAGAGGTGGTGAAGAGTTATTAGTATGGATGCACAACCTACGTCCCGACTTTAATCTATTACAAGATGCTTATGCTAGCCAATGGTTACGTGATTATAGTCTAGCAACCTGTAAAATAATGCTAGGTGAAGCACGTGAAAAATTCCAAACTATCGCTGGTCCGCAAGGCTCAACCAGCTTAAATGGCACGGCTCTTAAAGCTGAAGGCAAAGCTGAAATTGAGATGCTTGAACAGGATCTCATCAACTATAAAGAAGGCGGCGAGCCTATATCCTTTATTATTGGCTAAATTAGCTGTTGATAAAATCTAAATAATATTATATAATAGTCTAAACGGAGACTATATTATGATCCTTGGAATTTGCGGCCTAATAGGAAGTGGTAAAGACACTATTGCCGATTATCTTTGTAATTTTGAAGAATTTAGACGTGAAAGTTTTGCATCAACATTGAAAGATGCCTGTGCCTCTGTATTTGGTTGGGACAGGACCTTACTAGAAGGTCGTACCAAAGAAGCTCGTGAGTGGCGTGAGCGTGTGGATCCGTGGTGGGCCGAGCGGTTAGGTATGCCACACCTTACTCCACGTTGGATCTTACAGTACTGGGGTACTGAAGTATGTCGTAAAGGATTCCACGACGATACATGGATTGCCAGCCTAGAAAATAAACTCCGTAATAGCCAAGACAATATAGTAATCAGCGACTGCCGGTTTCCTAATGAAATAAAAGCCATCCGAGCGCAAGGTGGAGAA
>Ga0209500_10001000_pt1 | contig 22277 bp, 22 predicted proteins | sample S_140212_EF_Meta_FD_187323 | JGI IMG/M metagenome (GOLD analysis project Ga0209500, IMG submission 187323) | Freshwater microbial communities from Lake Simoncouche, Canada to study carbon cycling - S_140212_EF_MetaG (SPAdes) (version 2) | ecosystem: Environmental > Aquatic > Freshwater > Lake ...
ACCGCCGCCGTAGCCACCACCGCCACCGCCACCACCGCCGTAGCTACGACCGCCACCGCCGCCGGAGCGACCGCCGCCGCCGCCGCCGCCACCTGGACGGGGAGTACGTTCACGGGCTTCGTTGACAGTCAGCGGGCGACCGTTGATCTCGTGGCCGTTGAGGGCCGCGATCGATGCCTGCAGGCCTTCGTCGGTTTCCATTTCGATAAAACCAAAACCGCGCGAGCGTCCGGTCTCACGATCCGAAATCACCTCGGCCGCACGCACAGCACCATGCGGAGAAAACATCGCCTCCAAATCGGAGGACGTGGTGGACCATGGAAGGTTTCCCACGTAAATCTTCCGGGACATAAAAACAACCTCTAGAGTAGAGCTCGGGAGCTGGATCAAAAAATCCTCGACTATTCGACCCTCGCCAAACGCACACACCGCAGCTCCCGAACCGACCGGAGTGCCGAGCGAAAGTCTGTCGAACTGCGAAAGTTCTAGCATTCTCCTGCTGCCGAGACAACTGCGACGCGGTTTCCGTGGGCGGGGCCCGTAGCAGCACGAATTCCACGCCAGATGACGCCTTGAGCTTGGGGACGAGGGCCTGCCACTTGCATTTCTCTGCCCATACACTACTGTTCGTTTTTGTCATGCGATTGTCACACGCTTTTGCAAGACTTTGTCACAGTATTTTTTGCGCTATATTTTTTACGAAGGAATCCAAGCCGATGACTGAGAAGAAGATAGTCGAAAAGAAGGAAGACTCGGGCACGAATAAGTCCGAAGAAATCCGCAAGATTGCCCGAGGAATGAAGGAGAAGGGCGTGAAGCCACGGCCCGTAGTCATCATGGCGATGCTCAAGAAGCAGGACATTGTCGTCTCCTCACCGCAGATCAGCATGGTTCTCAAAAGAATGGGCTTTCGTCCTCGTCGTCGCAGGAGCAGCAAGCCTGCCGTTGGGGGTGTTGCAACTCGCACGAACGTGGCTCGCAAGGCCGTGCCAGGTCGCCGGGAAGCGATTTCCGTGGATGACCTGTTGGCCGCCAAGAAACTGGTCAGCCAGTTTGGTGGTACCGACAGAGCCTTGGCTGCCATTGCAGCGCTCAAGCGATTTGAGTCCTGAACACATCTCTCTCTGGTGCAGCAGGTGGGGTAAATCGCTCCACCTGTTGCAATCCGGATGGCATTGTACGAGTTACGCTGCCTTGTTCGCATGTCAGCCACTGGTTCTTGACCGTCGCGAAGCAACGTACAAACCTTCAGTGGGCGGCACAGGATTCGAACTTCCACGGTATCACTCGGGAAAAACGACACTCCGCACACAAGACGACGCAGAATCCGACGCAGATTCTACCGGCCTCGATGCGCTGGTCGAGAATTGGGGCCTACTCACTGCTGACGATCGTAGGCGAATCATTGCCATCCTCAACGGCCGGCTGGCATAGGGTGCCGATTCACGTTTTCAAACCCTCCAAGGGTGGCACCGGAACCATAACCTCGAATTTCACGGGATCGGTGAGGTTGTGGTGCCGGCTGCGAGCCATTCGCTAGGACGTTTGCGGGTGGCCACGCTGCTGGGGTACGCTTGCATCCAGTTTGACCAACGTCTACCGAGAGGAATGCCATGCGTGCTGCTGTTGCAGGGATGATGCTGGTCGCCTTACTGGCTTTTGTAAGCGATCACTCGCATGGGCAACCAAACCCCGGTCAGCAGCAACAGCCGCGGTTCGGGTTTGGGAATCTTTTAGGCGACCCCCAAGAGACCGCCGGTCCGGCTCAAGCGGTTGTGCGTCCGGCTCAAGCGGTTGTGCCAGCCACCAATCGGCTGGATGTCCCTGCAAGCGAGGAACTCGAGGACGCAAAAAAACAGATTCATGAGTTCTTTGAAATCGAGGAGGCCAATAAAATCGACTCCAAAGAAAAAATGGTACAAGCCGAGAAAGAGGCCGAGAAACTGGCCAAGAGCCTGCATAGAGTCGCTAACGAAACAAATGAAAAAGATGAACCTGCATCTAAATACGTACTGCTGCTGGAGTCGCAACAGGCGTGGATGCGGGCTGGCGACGTAGACAACGCAGTGCAACTTTTGAACGCCCGGGGGGGGCTCTTCAAGATCAACATACCGGAGGAAAAGCTCAAGCTAATTAGGGCTTTCAAAAAGCCGAATGTTGCGACCGCAAAGAAGCTCGTTGAGCTTGCGCTCAAGATGGCCGACGAATACCTCGAGGCCGATCCAGTGGAGATTGCTGAGGATGCAATCAACTTAGCCAATGCTGAGAATGCAATTGCTCAGGCCCAAAAGTTAGCAGGCACGGATCTTAAAAAAAAATGCATTGAGGAAATGACTCGGGTGAAGGAAAAACGGGGTGCGTGTGACGAATGCCAGACGGCACTGGCTGCGTTGAAAAAGAACCTCGCTGACCAAGAGGCAAACAGCGTAGTTGGCAAGTACTACTCGATAGATAAACACGACTGGGAGAAGGGCCTTCCTTATTTAATTCAGGGAACACCGGACTCTCTACAAGCCAATGCGACGAGAGAGCAGACGTTGCGACAGAAGAAAGTTCCAGCCGCCGACATAATCGATCAGATGTTTGATCTGGCGGGAGACTGGTGGACGCTCTTCGAGGTCGAGGACACGGAGGGGAAGGATAAAAAACTTGCCACCGGAATTAAAACCCACGCAAGTGATCTCTACGCCGAGTTGCTGCCAAATCTAACCCCGGTCAAAAAGGTGCTGGCCGCAAGGCGAGCAAAAGGTGGCTTTCCGGTACCGCCCAAGCCCAAGCGGATTAACAACTCGATTGGGATGGAGTTCATAGAGATTCCCACGAAGTCGTTTTGTTTGGGTAAATTCGAAGTAACTCAGTCGCAGTTTAAGAATGTGATGGGCGTGGAGCCGTGGCGGGGGGGAGGCAACGTAGTAGATGGCGAAGACGTCGCAGCATCGTATGTGGACTGGGACGCGGCCATCTTATTTTGTAAGAAACTGACTGAGAGCGAGCATGAGAAGGGAATGCTTCCGAAAAACGAAGAGTACAGGCTGCCAACGCCCGAAGAGTGGGAGTATGCGTGCCACGCCGGAACGGAGACGGCGTTTTCGTTTGGCAATGATGAAAAGCAGTTGGGCGATTTCGGGTGGTTTGATGGCAACACCGCTGGTGAACAATACGCCCACAAGGTTGGCAAGAAGAAGTCCAACCCGTGGGGCTTGTACGACATGCACGGAAATGTGTTTGAGTGGTGCGGTTCCGAAGCCGTGCCTAATCACAGAGTTTGTGGTGGTAGCTGGTCAGGAAGTTGGGGCTACTGCAAACTGCCAAAATTTTGGGTTCGCGGGAGAGCCCCCCCCGCTAGTGACGAAGGCTTCCGCGTGGCCCGCAGTGAGGTAAGCCTAGAAAAATCCACCCCGGCACAAGGGGCAGAACTGGAGACCCTCACCCACTGGATTGGAATGGAGTTCGTAGAGATTCCCAAGGGGAAGTTCGCGATGGGTGAAGGCGGTGGTGCGGATGTCGTGATCCTGACGCAGCCGTTTTGGTTGGGTAAATTCGAAGTAACTCAGTCGCAGTTTAAGAAAGTGATGGACGTGGAGCCTTGGGTGAATCAAGGCGAAGTGCAGATTGGTGTGGACAACGCTGCATCGTACGTAAACTGGGACGATGCGACGGCGTTTTGCCAGAAGCTCACGGATACCGACCACGAGAATGGCAAGTTGCCCGCAGGGGAGTCGTATCGCCTGCCGACAGAAGCCCAGTGGGAGTACGCGTGCCGTGCAGGGACACAGACAAAGTTTTCATTCGGCGACGATGAAAAGCAGTTGGACCAGTACGCGTGGTTCCAGGGCAACGCAAAGAACGCTGGGCAGGCATACGCCCACAAGGTCGGCTTGAAGAATCCAAACCCATGGGGACTGCACGACATGCACGGAAACGTGTTTGAGTGGTGCTCGGACTGGTACGGCCGTGGGCTTTCGGGCGGCACCGATCCGGTCGGCCCAAGAGTTGGCGCCGACCGCGTGTTTCGCGGCGGCAGCTGGTGGGTCGTCCCGGACTACTGCCGGTCGGCACTCCGCGGCCACTACGCCCCGTTGGACCGCAGCCTGCGCCTGGGCTTCCGTGTGGCCCGCAGTCAGTCGGCACAGTAAGCAGTAACGCAGGCACGGAGGGCGAGGCGGATGCCGAAGGCTGACGCTGCCGGAGCGGGGTGACCTGCCCCCCTTCTAGCGGCACCACTTTCAGAGAGAGCGCGCTACCCGCCGATGGCTCAGGGATGCTCACCTCTGCCTTGGCTTGGGCTTTGGCGTCGGCTGATCCGCTTGCGTCTGAATGGCAAAAGCATGGGCCGCTCGGATCGTGCGCATGCTGGCTTTTATCACGTGGGCAGATGTGAATTGGGAGAAGGGCCGGCTCACGGTGCTATCAAAAAAGACCGAGCATCACGGTGGAGACCATGCTGTACGCGTGGTGCCAATTCAGGGAGCTTTACATGAGATTCTGAGGGAAGCCTTTGAGCAGGCACTCGAGGGCGCTACGTTGGTGGCTCCAAAGGCCGCTGGGGGTGGTTTGAATCTTCGCACGACGTTCAAGAAGATCGTGGCACGAGCAGGCTGCAAGCCATGGCCCAGGCTGTTCCAAAACCTACGGGCCTCATGCGAAACGGATTGGGTGGAGAAGCACCCTGCCCACGAGTGTGCAGCCTGGCTGGGACACTCTCCAGCGATCGCAGCGGCCCACTACTTGCAGGCCCGCAATCACCACTTCGAGGCCGTCGTAAATGCCGGCAGAAAATCCGACGCAGAATCCGACGCACGGACAGCGCAAAATCCGACTCAGCAGGCTCCCGCAAGGAATCTCACAGAATCGCAAGACGGAATAGAAACCGATCGATTGCCCGGAGTTATCACAGTTTCACCCGTGAAAGCGGAGGTAGTGTACAAAAGGACAGTCGGCGGCACAGGATTCGAACTTCCGTCGTATCACTTGGAAAACACATCGCTCTCTACGCAAGACGACGCGAGATCTGCCAGCCTAGATGCACTGGTCGAGAGTTGGGGCATGCTCACTGCTGACGATCGCAGGCGAATCATTGCCATCCTCAACGGACGGCTGGCATAGGGTGCCAATTCACGTTTTCAAACCCTCCGAGGATGGCACCCGTCACCGCTGCCTGTCCGACACGCTGACCTTCTTTTTGCAACAGTTTTTATTTTCCTGAGTGCGTTGTGATGCGACGTGCTTTCTGCTCTCAATTGAGGCAACCGTGTTTGCGGCCTGATGTGGTTGGGTGTGTGCATTTTAGGAGACTGAAATGCAGAGGAATTCCTCATCGTTCAATGGCGGCACTCGCATGACAGCATGGTTCGCTGCTGTGCTTGCGATCGCTTGTGTTGGGCTGAGTTCAACTCACGCCGACCAGATCAACTACGTCATGGTGCCGGTTGGCAATGCTGGAAACACTGCCGACACCAACACGGGGGGCTTGTACGGTGCTGTGTCATACAACTACCAGATTACACGGCGTTCTTAAATGCCGTAGGCTCGACAGACACATACGGGCTCTACAACTCAGACATGGGCACAAATATTGACGTTGCCTAAATCAGCCAGGCTGTTTCGTCTGGCAACTACACGTACAGCGTCATGAACAGCACGAGCAACCGTCCGATTTCGTATGTGAGTTGGTTTGACGCGGCGAGGTTTGCCAACTGGATGACGAACGGTCAGGGCTCTGGGGCTACTGAGACCGGTGCGTACACGCTGGCAGGCGGTCAGATATCCGGCACTGCTCCTGCTGCAAACGCTGGGGCGAGCTTTCGGATGCCAACCGAGGACGAGTGGTACAAGGCCGCGTACTACTCGCCAAATTACGGTGGCACAGGCGTCGGCAACTACTATGCCTACGCTACGCAGAGCAACGCAGACCCAGGCACCACGATCGGCAGCAGTCCGAATCAGGCAAACTACAACGATTCAATAGGCCACGCAACTGACGTAGGCTCGTTTAGCGGCAGCGGGGGCTTCTACGACACGTTTGATCAGAGCGGCAACGTGTTTCAGTGGAACGATCTTGACGGTACAACCGGCTCATCTCGTGGAGTTCGCGGCGGCAATTGGTACAACGACTCCAACGACGTGTCATCCTCAAGCCGCTACAACATCGACCCATCGAGCACGATCATCAGCGTTGGCTTTCGTCTCGCAAGTCCGGCCGCAGTGCCCGAACCATCGACGGCTGTGTTGGTGTTGGCCGGACTGGCCTGTGGGGGTTGGAGAATGTGGCGTCGTGCTCGGGCAAGGGCCTGAGCCCTTAGGCAAGTGCTCGTAGGTGCGTGCGCCGGGATGACACGCGGGTATTCGCTGGTCGGCGCCACATCTGACCTCGATCCATCGTATCGCGGCGGTGGAATACCCCCTTTCAGGAGGCTATAATACCTACGTATCGACAAACGTTTATCGGAGAAAATCTAATGAGTGGTGCTATTGTGGGGTTAGCGCTGCCCTTGTGGAAATGGTGCTGCACGAAAACTTCTGAGAACGGCAGAAACTCAATTGGCATGGAGTTGATTGAGATTCCGGCAGGGAAGTTCACGATGGGCAGTCCGGCGGGAGAGAAGGATCGTCGAGCCGATGAAGAACCTGTTGCCGTGACACTGACTCGCCCATTTATGCTAGGCAAGACCGAAGTGACGCAAGGGCAGTGGAAGAAAGTGATGGGAACGGAGCCGTGGGCCGGGAAGCAATACGTTCAGATCGACAAGGACTGCCCAGCTACCTTCGTATCCTTTTTCGATGCCACCGAGTTTTGCGATGTGCTAACGGATTTAGAACGCAAGGCCGGAAAGCTGATCGCTAACGAAGAGTACCGGCTGCCAACAGAAGCAGAGTGGGAGTATGCGTGTCGTGCAGGGACACCAACGGCGTTTTCGTTTGGGGATGAATCGCAACTGAACGCGCATGCGTGGTGGGGTGGATTCGATATTGAAGCGCTCAAAGCGGGCAAATTTGAGGCTGGCCCGGGCAACGCTGCCCGAGAGCAATACGCGCACAAGGTTGGCTTGAAAAAACCCAACCCATGGGGCCTGTACGACATGCACGGAACCGTGGGGGAGTGGTGCTCGGATCGGTACGGCGAAAAACTTTTGGGCGGGGCCGATCCGGTAGGCCCCCAAGAGGGCTCTATCCGCGTGAGCCGCGGCGGCGGCTGGAGGCTCGGCCCGGGCCGCTGCCGGTCGTCAAGCCGCTTCGGCTTCGATCCGTCGTTCCGCGGCAGCTACCTGGGTTTCCGCGTGGCCCGCAGTCAGTCAGCACAGTAAGCCGTATCGCGGGCACAGAGCGCGATACGGATGCCGAAGCCCGACGCTGCTTCGGGATGAGCTGCTCTGCCTACTCGTTCTTTCCTCGTTTTTTCCTCATGGCATCTTTTGTTTATGAATAACACCCGATTCTCTCGCTGGAAGCGTGGGGCCGCTGAAGGGGCCGCATCACTGGAGGCTACCCCACACAGGTGCGCCTACCCGGTAACATTTACACCACTTTGTAAACAAACCCCCAGCCAGCCTCCTCCACTACCCGCTCTACACTCTCACGGAACTTCCCGAACTCCAGAACCCCGCCTCCACCCACGCCCTGATCCACGCGGGTTGTCTTCACCCGAGCACCATATTGCGTCGTGGTCTGAACGGTGAAAGTCGGCGGGGGCATGCCCCACGAGGTCTCGACGAAAGACTCCCGAAATCGCACCTCGTGGGTGGAAGGATCGAGCGTACATGTGAAATTGTTCGTGACTTTACGCCCGCCGAGCAACCATTTGGCCTTGATCGCCGTAAGCGTACCCTTGATCGTGTGGTCGTCAGGCTCAGAACAAGTTCCGCCGTTGGAACTGGCGATCAAAGACAGCCGAGCCAGCAGTTCGGCCTGAGAAAACATATTGATCGTGGCCATGGCAACCTCCCGAGTTGTGGTAGGAAAAGCAACTTCATGGGAATGATATCGCTGAAGCCGTATCGGGGGCCTTTATCTCAACGCTCAAGACGAGACACTCAGTTCCTTGACGGCGAGAGCACCGAAGCTGAAACCCACGCTCTTGTTCGTCTTCGGCAGGGCAAACCACTCATGCTCGAAGACCTGCTCAGCAACGTCGCCGACCTTCACGGTGGCCTTTGAGCGCCACCTGCACGGGAATCTGGACACCTTGCAGCAACGGCTTCTCATCTTGGCTCACGGCACTGATTTGTCCGTTGAGCCTGGTGGAAACGCTGGTTGTTGCGCGACGCGTCGGTGTCATGAGGCCAGCCGCGCCAACTCCACTCCTGCGTGTCGGCGCCGTCTCCTTTCTCCACCGTTTTGGCTCCACCCTGAACCGACACGTCCACCTGCGGCCTGCGCTACTGACGACGTCTTTTTACGAACTGGCGACTGACCTACCCACCTTCTCCGATACGTTACGAACGTTTTTCGTATGCCGCACACTTTCACTGGACACTTAATTTTGAAACTGCGATGGTCCGCTGATTGCGCGCGAATCCATCCGATCTTCCCAGCCGAACGAGCCGGCCAGCCCAATCACGCGAGCAGTCGCGCCGCCTCTGTTGATAAACACACTCGCATGTCCGCAAACGGTTTCTTGAGCGTTTCTCCGTGATCTCAAAAATAATTGGACAATTAAAATTGTGATGTCTACCCTTCCTTTATCCCCCATATAGGTGACTATGACACCTCATTTAGGGAGACACGCGATGTTTTTTGATGGATTGCTCGACCGTGACGTTTCTAGTCTGCGATTGGCCATGCCCCTGACTCAATTCAACCGGAGGAAGACATGAATCTTTTAGCACCGTGGCGACCAGCCAGCACGATTTGGGATGAGATGAATCAATTTCGGCAGGAGATCGATCAAGCCTTTGGTCGGTGGGGCGTCGATGTACCGAGCCGACCGTCGCTGGCTATCTCGTATCCTGCGATGAATCTGTGGGAGGACGACGAGGCTGTGAATGTTGAAGCCGAACTGCCGGGCATCAAACTGGATGACCTGGAGATCGCAGTCCTCGGCGAGGACCAACTTTTGGTGAAAGGTACTCGAGCAGCGTGTCAGCCGGCGCAGGCAGACTGGTATCGCCAAGAGCGTCCGGTCGGAGACTTTGATCGCACAATTGCTCTACCGACCAGCGTAATCGCCAACAAGGTTGAGGCCCGGCTGGAAAATGGAGTGCTCTCCATCCGGTTACCCATCAGCCCTGCGGCCAAACCCACCAAGATCACTGTCAAATCTGAGTAACAGCACATCGGCCGGAACGCGTTAGCGTCTGGTTGAATTCGCAACAAACCGGGGCTATCGCCTGCGGCTGATTCCCTCAAATGTTTTTCAAAGGAGATGACTCATGACTCATACTGTTTTGGCGAAACAATCGCCAACCAATCTCTCCACAACGAATGTCGCACCGGCAGCGATGAGCGGAGTGGCGTATACCCCTCGCGTCGATCTGTTTGAGACCAATGAAGAAATTGTGTTGCAGTGCGACATGCCCGGCGTGAAAGCCGAGGACATCGACCTGCGGTTTGAACGCGGGACGCTCACGGTGCACGGCAAGGTGTCCGCACGTCCGCAACCGGACAAGTACGTCGGCGTCGAGTATGGCATCGGCGACTTTCATCGGTCGTTCTCCATCCCGGTGGAGATCGACGCCACGAAGCTGGCCGCCGAAACTAAGCTCGGCGTCCTGACGGTCCATCTGCCCAAACACGAACGCGTAAAATCGCAGAAGGTCACTGTCAAAGCTGGCTAAACCATGACTCTAGCAGTCGCGTTTCGCCAGAACGCGGATTGTGATCAGCCGCCCGCGTTCTGGCGAAACGCGACTATGAATCCACAACCTCAACAAAGGAACTGATGATGAACATGATCCCTTGGAAAAAAAAAGCGAACTCTGGCAACGGTAATGGCGGCGCCTTGGCCGTACTGCAAGATTTCCCCTCGGCATTGCGCCGTATGCGCAATGAGTTCGACGAAATGTTCGAGGACTTTTCGCAAAACTGGCCGGCGTTGGCTCGCCAAAACGGAAATGGCTGGAAGTGGGGGCTTGAACTGGATGACCAAGACGACAAAGTTGTCTTGACGAGTGAAGCCCCCGGTTTCGAGGCAGAAGACTTCGACCTCAACGTTTCCGGTGATCGACTGACCCTACGTGCCAAGCACAAGAAGGAGTCGAAAGAGAAGGGCAGCGAATATCACGAAGAGCGTGAATGTCACGAATGCCTGACGCTGCCCGAAGGCATCGACACAAGCAAAATTGACGCGAAGTACCGCAATGGCGTGCTAACCGTCTCGATCCCGAAAACTAAAGAGGGTCGCGGCCAGAAGATTAGTGTTAAAAACGCTTGATTCGCCTGAGCGATCGCGGGCGTAAGAATGTCATCTTACGCCCCGATCGTCTTGGAACCATCGTAGCAACGATTGATTGTTGGGCCGAAAAAGGCATCAAGCCTAGATGAATGCCAAAGCAAGACGGTTTTGAGTGAGCTCCCGATTTTGGACGTCTAGGGCAGGTTTGGAAATTCTAACTTCTACCGACTCGCGTCGAGCCACAATGCCTGCCGCGAGTACGCACTCCTGTATCAAAAGAATGCCTCTCTCGCTTTGAGAATTGGACTTGTAACAGCAACGTTTGTGGCGTTGGTTTTGATGTTCAGCTACCTTGAAAGCACCCCCTGAGCCTATCGGCACGATCTCGTGGCAACAGTTTTTTCACCGAGTTGCCTTTGCCAATCGCGTGCGATGAAGGTTACTGAATCCGCAAACGCTGGAAATCACGAAGTGGATGCTGCGATGAACGACAAACTGTCTACGCTGCTCGAAAGAATCCAGCAGCTTGAACATGAGTTGCTGGCTGAGATTCAGAAGAAAGAAGCTGAGTTCAGTTATGAAATGCGGGACAGAAAAGCGCACTTCACAAAAGCAGTTGCCGCACAGCAACGAAAACTGGCGAAGACCATTGAGACCATTGTAGGTTATGTGCATGAGTCGAAACTGTTCAACCTTCTCACCGCACCCGTCATCTGGGTCGTCCTCCTGCCTGTTGTCATGCTGCATGCCATGGCCAGCGTTTTCCCGTCGGTCTGTTTTCCGGTTTATGGAATCCCAAAAGTCCAGCGACGTGATTACATTGTGATGGACCGCAGAGTCCTGTCATACCTCAATCCACTCGAACGACTGAACTGCGGTTATTGCGAGTGCACTAACGGGGTGCTGGCGTATGTACAGGAAATCGCCGGACGTACCGAACAGTACTGGTGTCCCATCAAGCATGCGATTGGCCTGAAAACCAGGCATAGCCGCTATTCACATTTCCTTGATTTCGGCGATGCTGAGCAATACCGTCGGCGCATCGAGCAGGTGCGGCGGGATTTCCACGATCTCCGGAAGGATTCGCAGCATTTTGATGCCTCTACGTCGGCATATTCGCTCCGAGGACCTCGCGACACCTGAGATTCACGTTTGCCCACGTCTTTTTCTGCTCCTGTGGAGAGATATTGCTGAATACCTTTCGTGGTAATAGTCAGTTCTGAGTCGAATTGTCCATGCGTGGACAGCGAGTCGGAGCCGGGCAGCACGTGCGGCACTGACTGTGCATCTGTTACACACTCATTGCAACTGTAGAAATAGAAATCGCACACTCGCAAAACACGATGTCCGTTCTGTAGGCGGCTTCAGAGTACCGTGATTCTCATTGGCAATCGTGCGAACAACTAATGAATTGTTTTGATCATCACCGTCGCGACGTTTGTAGCGGCCCGCTGATGCCAGACTCACGGGCCTTTCGGAATTCAGCCGACATGGTTTGCCCGCGGAAACGGCTCGTATGAATAGGGTCCGGGCTCCGATTTTCCGTGGCGGGGATTGGGGGCAATTGAACTGCATCAGCACTCAATACGAAGGTGCAACATGAAAACGATGGGCATGTCAGCGGAACGAAATGAGATGGTCCACGATCAGATCGAAGCGCGAGGCGTACGTGATCCTCTGGTGCTGGATGCGATGCGCACCGTTCCACGTGAAGAATTCCTCCCTGAGAGATTACGCGAGTTTGCCTACGATGATGCTCCGCTTCCGATTGCTGAAGAACAGACGATTTCTCAGCCTTATATTGTTGCCTTTATGATTGAGGCACTTGCCCTGAAAGGGGGTGAGGGGGTTCTGGAGATCGGGACTGGCTCAGGATACGCCGCTGCGGTTCTTGGTGAAATCGCGAAGGAGGTTTATACAGTCGAGCGAATTAAATCGCTTGCCGATCAGGCGTCATCGGTGCTGAAGGATATGAACTGTCACAATGTTCATGTTCTGCACGGCGATGGCACCCGTGGCTGGCCGAACGAGGCTCCCTTTGATGCGATTGTGGTTGCCGCCGGAGGGCCGACGATCCCCGAAACTCTGAAGTCACAATTGAAAATCGGCGGTCGGTTGGTGATCCCGATTGGCACAACACGCACCAATCAGGAACTGGTGCGTGTCACTCGCATTTCGAAAACAAAATTCACGACGGAAGATATCGCCGACGTCCGCTTTGTGCCGTTGATTGGTGACGAAGGCTGGCAGGACTCGGTAGATCTTAAGGAGGTTTCTTCATCAAAGAAGCTTCCAGCACGGATTACCCAGGAGGATCCGGCACTCTCAAAACTGATTGCCAACCACTGCGAACCGTTTGACTCCATTGAGACGGCCGATCTAGAACCACTGCTGCGGCGAATCGGCGACGCTCGCGTTGTGCTGCTGGGTGAAGCAACACATGGCACCTCAGAGTTCTATGAAATGCGGTCGCTGATCACCCGCGCCCTGATTGAAAGAAAGGGGTTCACATTCGTCGGCATTGAGGGCGACTGGCCGGATGTGGCGAAAATCGATCACTACGTACGTCATTTTGAGTATCCTGCATCGGAATGGACCGCATTTTCGCGGTTTCCGACATGGATGTGGCGGAATCGGGAGGTGCGCAGCTTTGTGGACTGGCTGCGACACTACAACGCCGATTTCGAACCGGAACACCGGATCGCGTTTTACGGCCTGGATCTGTACAGCCTTCATCGTTCGATCAGACAGGTTCTGGAATACCTGCGGGATGTTGATCCTGAAACGGCAAAAATTGCACAGCATCGCTATGGATGTCTGACACCATGGCAATCCGATCCGGCCGCATACGGTCGCGCAGCGTTGAATGGCACATACAGATCCTGTGATGTGGCAGTGGGGAAGATGCTGAATGAACTCCGAAGGAAGCATCGCGAGTATACGCCGCGAGATGGCGAGCGCTATTTTGACGCAATGCAGAATGCCACACTTGTCGTTAATGCGGAGGAATATTACCGCGTGATGTATTACGGTTCCCGAGCTTCATGGAATCTTCGGGACGGCCATATGTTTGCGACACTCGCATCTCTGCTGGACTACCATGGCAATCACAGCAAGGCGATTGTCTGGGCGCACAACTCCCACGTCGGAGACGCGAGCGCCACGGAAATGTCCTATCGCAAGGAGATCAATATCGGCCAACTGTGCCGCAACCAGTATGGAAGCAAGTGCTATTCCATCGGTTTCGGAACAAATGCAGGCACGGTTGCTGCCGCGTCGGAATGGGGTGGACCGATGGAGACAAAAACGATCGTACCCTCGTTGCCTCGCAGCTATGAAAGACTCTTTCACGAGTCCGAATGTCCGAACTTCATGCTGCCTCTCCGACAACCCCATTCAACAGAGCTGCGGGATAAACTCCTCGTTCCTCGACTGCAGCGAGCGATTGGCGTGATCTATCGCCCGGAAACAGAACGGGAGAGCCACTACTTCGAGTGCTGTCTGCCGAGGCAGTTTGATGAAATGATCTGGTTTGACGAATCGTCAGCGGTCACGCCTTTCGATACGTCGGAAGTCAAAGGAATGCCTGAGACTTATCCGTTCGGTCTCTAAAACTCCTTCGAAAGATTCGTTGCCATGAAGCCGTGTCACGACATCGATTACGTTCTGTACAAGCTCGACTGGATGCGAGAGGAGGGCATCTGGCCAAACGGTCTACGCTATCTGTGGACGGATGCGTTCGGTGTCGTATTGCTGGCTTCGCTCGCAACCGAACTCAACGACAACAGGTACATGGATCAGGCGGAGCAACTGGTTGACGATGTCTATCGCGTGCTAGGGCGAAAACGAGGAATCCGCATCGGTGAAGCCGCCGATCGCGATGGCCAGTACTTTCATTACCTGACGATGTGGATGTATGCACTGTCGGTCCTCGCCCGTTTCGACTCAAAGTATCGCCAGCTTGGAATCGACCTCGTTAAACAGACGCATGAGCGATTTGTGGCGCCCGGTCATGGAGTGGTCTGGAAGATGCGTGAAGACCTGATCGCTCCGTATCCAGGTTACGGATTGGGGGCACTCGATTCCCTGGACGGGTATGTGTCGTATCGCTGCCTTGATGAGCATGCATTGAGCGAGGAAATTGAAGACATGCAGCAACTGATCGATGCAGCCATCCCAGATCTAGTTGTTACCCAGGATCTTGGGATCGGCATGATGTTATGGATGACGCATTTCTTCCCTGATGAGCCATGGGCGAAGATTCAGCAATCCCGATGTCTCAGTATCCTCGACACAATGTGGAACACGAATGGCTACTTTATTCGTCAACCACGTCTATCGAACGTCAAATTCGCGTTCACCAACTACGGGGTTTCGCTGGGTTTGCAGGCAATCGGCAAGGCACCTGAACGTGTGGAGCAGATCAATCGCTTTTTTGAAACCTGGCGTTCTCATGATGAATATGACCGCGAAGCGATTACGCATGTCATGGCCTGCACTTCGCACTTTCCAGGACTGATGCTCTTATAGAAGGGTGGACCTGAAACGTACCGCGTGTGATTCTGCGGAAAGAGGGTGCGCTCCGCTTCACGCACCCTATGCTGACCTGCCTCCCCTTAAACGGCACTCATTCCAGTGAGAGAATCTGGTGGTGTCACAACCAAAGGAGGGCATTCAATGCCACGAGAAAAGGTAAGAGCAGGCTGAGCGACCTTTTCGTGCGCAAGGGCGTTCCCGAATCATATCCGTAGTGACTTTCAAACCGGAGTTTACTGCCAAGTGTGTGCGGGAGTGGCTGGAGCGCGTGAGCGTGAAGACTCTTTTGAGAGCCATGGATCCTGGCTCATCTTGGGAGAATGGCTCCACCGAGAGCTTGAATGGCAAACTTCGGGACGAGCTTCTTTTGAACAGGGAAACCTACACGCTCTTAGAGGCCAAGGTGCTCATCAAGCAGTGACGGTATGACTACAGAACGATCCGGCCGCACAGTGACTTGGGGGTACCGCCCCCGGAGGCGTGGCAGTCCCGTGCGACTGCTACGGCTACGCTTCCGCAACTGCACAAGGCTGGTCTGGTGGAGGGCGCCTAACAACTGGCGTGATTCATGAGGGCAGGTCAATGCCGAAACGGATTGGGCTGAGAAGCACCCTGCCCACGAGTGTGCAGCATGGCTGGGGCACTCTCCCGCGATCGCAGCGGCCCACTACTTGCAGGCCCGCAATCATCACTTCGAGGCCGTCGTAAATGCTGGCAGAAAATCCGACGCAGCGACAGCGCACAATGCGACGCAGCAGGCTCCCGCAAGGAGTCGCAAAGAATCGCAAGACCGAATAGAAACCGATCGATTGCCCGAAGTTATCACAGTTTCACCCGTGAAAGCGGAGGTAGTGTACAAACGGACAGTGGGCGGCACAGGATTCGAACCTGTGACCTCTACGGTGTGAACGTAGCGCTCTAACCAACTGAGCTAGCCGCCCGATACGGAGATTCATTGCTGACCGACCAATTCACGCGAGGAGAGCACGTGCGGGCAGAATCGTAACACGCTAACCAGCGGCAGTCACGACGGGTGCGTTTTGAGGGCCGTTTCAACAGACGTCTCACCCAGTGCCGCTTCTGGAGGGGGATCAAAACGCGGCGAGGCCTGAGTCGAGCCAGTCCCATCATCAGAACGCCTGCCCGATCGCCTTGCAGAACCCTGCGATCGGTTCGTGGGCGTCGAATCTAAGTGCTTCCCAATATCTAGATCGCGGGAGAGCGTGGCGAACTGCCGTCGCAACTCGCCGATGCTCTGACCTACCGAACGGCCCACCTCCGGCAGTCGCTTGCCGTACATCATCACCGCAATCGCGCCGATGACGATGAGCTCAATGGGCCCAAGTCCAAACATCCCTAGTTTCCTTCAAAAGTTCCCGGCATGATTCCTGAGAACGATCCAGTTGGCAATAACTCGGGCTTGTTCAGCGATGCCCGTCGTCGCGGCCAGCCCCAGTGGGCCCATCGTCCTCGATGCCTTGGACGCCGCGTTTGAATTCAACAATGCCTTGGCCGAGCGATCGCATGACCTTGGGCAGCCGGGAGCCGAACAGCAGCAGAATGACTCCTGCGACGATGATCAGCTCGACTGTTCCCAGACCCATCATCGCAAAGGTCGTAAAGATCTGATGCACGTGAAGACACTCCTAAAAGGGACGGCGGCACATGCCACACCAGTGAAGTCTAATCTGCCCGACTCCAGAATCAAACCAAATGGCTCGGTTTCGGCAGGAATCGCAATTGCACGCGAACTCATGGCCGCCTGGCCACCGCAGATGCTACCTGCCGATGCATCGGCAAATGGCGATAGTACACCTCAAGCGTCATCGCAGCCATGGCCGTGGAATAGACCCGACCACCGTGGCTGCCCCACACCGGATCTGGATCCCAACTGCCATCCAAGTCGGTTGACTCGCGGCGCTGCAGCGGCAAGATCGCGGCCTGCAATCGCTGATTCCAGCGTTCCCACTGCGGGCCTCCTGCGTGAAACGAAGCCAGCGTGGCGTAGTACCACGTGTAGGCGTTTGGACTGGCCGACTCCGGCAGCGACTGTCCCAGCATCTCCACGGCCTCGGCCACGGCTGGGTGATCCGGCGGCATGCCTAGAAACAGCCGACACACCAACGCCTCGGCTGTCATCGCGAGGCTTGAACGCTCACCCGTGCGGTACGCAGCCAAACCGCCAGCCCGGCCCGACGAGACACTTTGCAAAAATACTCGGGCCTGCGACTCGGCCTGCTCCAACCCTCCGATGCCGGCGTGCCGGCTGCTCGAGAGCACCATCACCTGCCAGCCAAGCTGGCTGGTATCGCCGCGGTCCCCGGCTGCATACCGCCAACCACCCGTGGCCGGGCTCTGCATTGAAAGCGTATAGTGAACGGCCCGATCCAAGGCCCGCCGCAGGGAGCTGTCGCCGGTCATCGCACAGGTTTCGGCCAGCGCAATCGTGGCCATCCCATGGCAATAGAGCGACGCAAAAAACTCAGCGTCACCGGCCAGTGAGCCATTGTCTCGCTGACGCTCAACCAAAAAGCGGATGCCGCGAGAAACCGCATCGGCGTGTGCACCTTCCAGATGCGTGTTACCCGCGCCCAAAAGAGCCAAGAGCGCCAAACCGGTAACACCGTGATCGCTTTTTGCACCAGCCCCCTGACGGTGATGCCCTTGCAGGGATCGCTCCACGCCGCCGCCATGCCTTGCGGCGTTCCAGCGGCCGTCGCTGGACTGCGTAGCGGCCAGCCATGAAAGCGCCGACTGCACGGCACGTTCTGTGTCTTGCGAGCCGCCGCGTGCCGCAGCTGCTGCAACGCGTCGGGCTCCCAGACGATCGGCGTACATTTCGGGCACAGCCGCTGTGCCGTTGTTTACAACCGACGAAGCAGAGAGTGCTCGCCCAGTCTCTGGCAGATGAGTCGCTTCGGAATCACTCGACTGCGTTGCGGAATCGTCCTCGGACACGCTCAGCAGCGGCACATGATCCGCCGGTGGCTCGGCGGCAACTGCCGTGGGGGCGGCTTCGTGCTTGAGTACCTCTGGGACGCTCAAAGCGGCCGCGGGCAGCGGCAGTTCGTCGGCCGCTTCATCAGCCACCACAACCATCATCGACATCCGGCCCGTGTCGTTTCGGCCCCACGATGCCGGCCGCATGCCCCCCGTGAGCACCGCGACAACGGCCAAGACAGCGTGCACCGCAACAGATAGCAGCACACACTTACGCAACGTCTGCGACTGCAGCCACTGCGTGCGAGACAACGCTACGAGACCCACGGCAAATAGTCCGCTCAGCGTCCCCCAGATGATCCAATTGGCGAGCATCGGGAGTCCCTATCATTTCCTGCGTCCGTCCGACTTCGCCTGCACCGAAATGGCGACGTGCCGAACCTCGGCTGTGCGACAGGCCTCGTAGATCTCGGCCATTCGACCGTGCGGAACTGTTTTTTCGCCGCGAATCATCACGGTCATATCGGGCTTTGCTGCGCGGATCGCCGCTAACCGCGTCGGCAGATCCTCGATTGCCACCTCCTCGGCCCCCAATCGCAGCGATCCAGATGCCTCGACCTCGACAATCTCGGGCTTCGCTCCCTCCACCGTGACCGCCGCACCGACCTGCGGCAATTCCAAATCAAACTTTCGTTCGTCGCCCGAAAACTTTGTCGCACACATAAAAAAGATTGTGAGAACCAGAACCACGTCGATCATCGGTGCCAAATTTGGCGCCGGCTCTTCGTCGTCGGAAAGTCGAACCAGCGGCATCGAATCAGGCCTCCGTGCCGGCGTGCGGAGCCTTGCCCCTGGGCGAACGACGACGCGACTCAGACGAAGACTCAAGTGATATCTCGTCGATGACCTGCTGGCATGTTTCATCCAGCCGCATTGCCAGTCGGTCCACCCGACTGGTGAACACCCAGTGCAAAACCATCGCGGGAATCGCCACGAGCAAGCCCATGGCGGTGGTGATAAGGGCCTCACCAAATCCGCGGGCCAAGAGATCGGGCCGCCCCATTGCGCCTGAGCCAGCCACATCGTTAAACGCCCGAATCAGTCCAAACACCGTGCCTAGCAACCCGAGCAGCGGCCCGATGGTGGCAATCCCATTGAAGACCCGACGGTATCGCCGCAGATGGTTAATCTCGCGTTCGCAGGCATCAATGGCAGCCTGTTCGATCTCTACCGACGGCTTGCCCCAACGCCGTACTGCCGCAGCAAAGACTTTGGCGACAGGGCTGCCATTCGCCTCGCAGGCATCCAGCGCCGCTCCGCGAGAGAACTGTCCCGATTGTACCTGCTCGATGAACCGCTCCACAAACGCTCGCGGTACGACGCGGCCCCACCGCAGATTGACGAGCCGCTCGAATCCAAAGACTGCGAGCACAAACGAGCAGCCCAAGAGCGGCACCATTAAAATGCCGCCGTCTCGGATCGTCGCCAACAGGTTGCCCGTGGGGATGAGGGGGGGTTTATCCGCCGAACTTTCGCTCGATTTTCCTGTTGCGTTGCTTGCAGGCAAGGCCTTGGCCACCCGCAGGGAGTCGTGGGCTGCCTGAGCAGAGTTTGCCGGCAGATCGGATCCGGCCCACGCCCGCGGCGTCTGTGCGACGGCTGCCGGCGCGACAAAACACCCAAACACGACACCCACCAGCGCAGTGACGCACACGCCAGCGGAGTTCCCTCTGCGCCATACTCGGATAAAAGCCATCAATGACGGCATGATTGGAGCCTAGTCGGAAGCGAGGGGGCCGCGCATCCCGTTCCCTCGGGAAAACCCGCCCCCAATGCTCACCTATCGACTGCCGCTGCCACCCCCGGCAAATACTTTCGAGCGGCATGGCCTTTTTCGGCACAACCGCTACCGTTTCTACGGTAGCGCATCGGTTTTTAGTAATTGCTGTTACAGCCGGTGTCGACGTCGCCCACCATGTGCAAGTGGTTGTGATCGATGTAGAGCACTTCTTGTGTGTCCTCATCGACGAGTGTGTGGGGCACCGGCCAGCCGATGCGCTTGACTTCCTGATAGTAGACCGTGCACTTGTAATGGGCGTGATGCTGCTGGGCGGGGCCTACAATTGGATAATGGCGGGGTGGATCGAGGTAGTCGGCGATCTTGCACTTCGTAATCCGCACGTGGTTCCGCTGAATCTCGTAGAGAAAAGGCCAGTTGCCCTGCACTGGACGAGCCTTTTCGAGAGCACGCATCACCTCGTCGTCGCTGGGTTCATCGACTGCCTCGCAGGGGCCTCCGGGAGGGATCGGGCCAAGTACTGGGGCTCGCTCGTAACGCTCGTAGTTCCAGAATTGGTCTTCTTTACTCTTCTGCACCCCGACCGGCACCGGGATCGGAAAGGCTAGGGGACCAATGTTTGGCCCCTGCGACGTGATCCAGAAGCAACCGCTTTGCGATACAGCGATCGTAGCGAGCACCAGAGTCATCGCGAAGAACCGTGTGCGAACCAGCATAACAATCTCCTCAGGCGGCCTCGTGGGCAGAGTGTTTGGGAAAGCCCTGCGGGTTGTATCGACGCCGGAGGCCGTCGAACTTGCGGAATTTTCCGACTGCGTCAAGGTGCGCGACACTCGCGGTTCTGAAAGACGCGCTGATTTCCCACTTTCTGCGCACAAAAAACCACTCTCTCGCTTGGGCGAGAGAGTGGTTCGGTTGATTCGGGAGCTTACGGTGTTGCGTTCAACACCTTAGCGATGATGGCTGTGGGTATGGCGGTCGTCGAAGTCGAGGAACCACCATCCGTCGTCCCACTCCAGCGACACACGACGCCACCCCAGTGGCACCTGCGGGTAGGGATAGAATGGGCCGATGTACGGCCAAGCCGTCGGCGAATACTGAGTTGGGTACTGCACGGCTGCGTAGTTAGGAGACGCAGCATAGCTGGGCCATGCGTAGTTGGGCACGTTAGGACCGTCACCTCGCATTGGCACAGGTGGCATCCCAACTCCGGGACTGCCCATCGGCATCGGACCTCCCATTCCACCAGCGTTTCCTGGAGCGCCTGGGATGCCGCCCGGAATCGCTCCGGACATCCCTTCGGGGCCGCTGGCATAGCCTTCTGTCATCCGCATGGATCCGGGCACCATTTGGCCGTCGGCAACCGAACCTTCGGTGGGATAGCCGTTGCCACCCGGCCCCATAGCGCTGGCCTTCATGGCCATTCTTTGATTTTGTCGACCGCCAGCAGCCTGCTGCCGGCCCTGTCCTTGCGGCGGCTGCATTGGCCGAGCCGCTTGTTGAGCCAGTGGACGCGGGGCACCCTGCTGGGCAGCCGAAGCAGTGGACCGAGTGGAAGGAACGGCACGTCCGCCACGCGTTTGACTACGGGGTGCGGACGTTTGACCGCGGGCATTTGGAGCGACGGCCCCAGTCAGTTGGATTTCGTTGGATGCCTGTTCACCAATCACCATCAGAGCTTGGGCGGTGGCCTCTTCGGGCTGGGACTCATCGATTGCTGCGTTTTTTGCCAGCGTGGGCACACCAACAAGCGTTCGAATCGAAGCGGGCATGGCGAACATATCAACGAGCGTTGACGGGTTTGTCTCGCCGACCGAGAGCCGGTTGACCACTCTTTCTACGCCCTCAACATTTTCGGCAGCATTGACAGCAGCCTCGATCTGACGGGAGTCGGAAACCTTGCCTTCGAGCCAGACCGTGCCCGACTTCGCCTTCACGTTCACTCGGTACCCAGTGAGGGCACCGGAGTCGCGAAGCGTATTGGCGACAGTGGCCGCCAGATCATCGGCTCTGGCTGAAGCAGTTGCCAACGACAACGCAACCACAGCCAGCATGAATGCAGACTTCGAAATGGACATGAATGACTCCTTGGATCGGCCGCGGGTATCGAACGCCGCTGTACTACCTGTTTCGACAAGGACTCGTACCGAAGGGGAGTTTTTTTCCGATTCAAACGGAAAATCCGCTTATCGCGGCGACCACGGCAAGAAGGGCAATCTGGGCTATCCATCGTAGCGAAAGTCGACGACGGCGATCATTGTCATGAGCGCAAGGGTCACGGCGGAGACGGCCCCCGAGCCTGGACCCAACTGAAGGGCGAAGCCGCACAAGGATCCAACCACGGCAAGCGACACCAGACACAGCCACTGGCAACTGCGTTCGTGCCGCGTGCCCTCAGCCAATCGGGCTACGCTCGCGGCCACAAGACCCAGAATTTGAACGGCTCCGAGCGTGCACAGCACCGGACTCACGGCCAACGCAAACAAGGTCATCGCAGGATTCCTTTGGGACTCTGGACCGAGGCAGACAGCGGTAAGGGGGCGAAACCTTAGCGAATGACCGCCTTCCGAGTAAAGCCAATCGTGGGCCAGAAAAGTCGGCTCTTCCCAGTTGGTTGAAAGCCGGCCTCGACTTTTGCCGTGCGTAAGGCACGGCCCCGTGGCCCCCCATTGG